>OGYG01000043.1_pt1 | contig 131729 bp, 119 predicted proteins | sample 1576481 | NCBI WGS metagenome assembly OGYG01 (sample SAMEA3541497, study PRJEB24748) | human gut metagenome | biome: human gut; feature: human-associated habitat; material: faeces | place: China | collected 2012 | reverse complement strand
AGTCGCAAGCCGGAAATTACTATATCAGAAATATGTCCAACAACCACGCAATGGATGTGTTGTATGGTAATACGGGTAACGGCCAGTATGTTGTGGACTATGAGTATAACGGAGGAATCAACCAACAATGGCAGTTGATACCGGCGTAATTTGTTTGAGTGAATAGCAGGTTGATTTCTAAATATTCAAATGAATATGATTCTAAGGAATAAACACAGTTTGCTTATATTATAGTAAAAGGATTTCGATGCAAATGTATCGAAATCTTTTTTATTTTTTCATATTTTATCATGACAATTAATATGAAAACGTTTGAATGTATACGGCCGGTTTATTAGAGGTTTAATCTGAGTATATTATTAATGGGAAATCGTATTGGTTATAAAGTGCAAAGTCAGATAATTTTTAAGTTATAGCAACCCTATAACAGTGGAAAAACAAATATAGAAAGGAATATATTTCCATATTTAAAATTTTGGTGGTTAAGAAAATGTTTTAGCTTTTCTCAGTAAAAACATTGCAAAACAATTTTTTTACTGCTATAGCAACCTTGCGACAAATAGCAAAACAAACATTGTGGGAGCATCTTTCAATGTTCAAGATTTTGATTGTTGACAAGAACGTTTTAACATTTATACGGTAGAAATTGCGAAGCAATTTCTTTTATGTTATAACAACCCCATAACAGTGACAAAATTAAAAATTTTGACTGCCATGAGAACGTTTTAGCTTTTATCGGTAAAAAATTGCAAAGCAATTTTTTTAATGCTATAATAATTCAGATAAACTGTTATTAGAATTTATGTATTAACAAGGAGAGAATTATATGGCTGCGAATATTCAAGCACCAAAAGGAACCAAAGATATTTTGCCAAAAAACAGTGGTACGTGGCAGCTGGTAGAAGATGTCATGCGTGATGAGGCGTCTATTCATGGCTTTGAGGAAATTCGCACTCCTGTATTTGAACGTACGGAACTTTTTGAGCGTTCTGTTGGAGATACAACGGACGTTGTTCAGAAAGAGATGTATACTTTCTCGGACAAGGGCAATCGTTCCATCAGTCTCCGCCCGGAAGGAACTGCAGGAGTGGTACGTGCTTTGCTGGAACATGCGTTGATTAACGAAGGTGTTCCTCAAAAATTCTATTATTTAATTTCTTGTTATCGCTACGAAAATACACAAGAAGGCAGACAACGTGAATTTCACCAATTTGGTTGTGAAGCATTCGGCGCTGCAGCTCCTGTGGCAGATGCTGAATTAATCGCTTTGGCGCATGGTATTTTTGAACGTTTGGGTATTCGGAATCTTTCCTTGGAGATTAATTCCATTGGCTGTCCGGAATGCCGTGCAAAATATCATGCAGCTTTAAAAGCGTTTTTGGAGGCTTCAAAGTCAGAGTTATGTGATACTTGCTTAGAACGTCTGGATAAAAATCCAATGCGTATCTTAGATTGTAAAACACCATCATGCGGAGAAATTACCAAAAATGCCCCTGTTATGAAGGATTATCTGTGTCAGGAATGTGCGGAGCACTTTGCAGCAGTACAAGAATATTTGGATGCAGCAGAAATTGAATATACGGTAAATCCACGTATTGTCCGTGGTTTGGATTACTACACACGCACTGTTTTTGAATTTATTTCCAACGATTTAGGTGCGCAGAGCACAGTGTGCGGCGGCGGTCGTTATGATGGTTTGGTAAAGCAAATGGGGGGTGCGCAAACACCGGCATTAGGATTTGCTATGGGTATGGAACGTTTGTTGCTGATTATGCAGGCGCAAGGAATTCAACTTCCTGAGTCTCCTGTTTGTGAATTATATATTGCTCCTTTGGGGAAACAAGCGCAAATAAAGGCTTTTGCTTTTACAAATATGCTGCATCAAGCTTCTATAAAGGCAGAATGTGATATGTGCGACCGAAGTTTAAAAGCACAGATGAAATATGCGGATAAAATTGGTGCTCTGTTTACGTTGGTTTTAGGTGATGATGAACTGAAACATAATCAAGCTGAGTTAAAAAATATGAAAACGGGAGAAAAGACGCCTATTTCTTTGGGAGATACCTTTTTAACCGAGTTTGTTGCCGCCGCAACGCAGGCAGAGGATATGATATCCTTCAATATGGATGAATTGTCCATTGATTTAGAAAGTTTTAAACAATTTGAGAAAGAATAGTGGAAAATCGGAGGCTAATTTATGGCAGAGTTTATGACAGGTTTCACGCGTACCCATTATTGTGGAGAATTGCGTTTGTCAGATGTGGGAAAAGAAGTAACCGTGTGCGGTTGGGTACAGCGTCAACGTGATTTGGGACAACTGATTTTTATAGATTTGAGAGACAGAACCGGTATCTTACAGCTTGCATTTGATGACAGCACTGACCGTACTATTTTTGAGAAAGCGTTTACAGCTCGTGCAGAATTTGTATTGGCAGCAAAAGGAATTGTAAAAGAGCGTTCTGCAAAGAATATGGAACTGCCTACAGGTGAAGTAGAAATTGCTGTTACGGAATTACGTGTTTTGGCAAAAAGTGAAACACCGCCGTTTGAAATTGTAGAAAATTCCAATGTAAAAGAAGAACTTCGTCTAAAACATCGTTACTTGGATTTGCGCCGTCCTGATGTTCAGGAAAAAATTATTGGTCGTCATAAAATTGTGAAAGTAGCACGTGACTACTTTGATGAAAACGGTTTTATCGAGATAGAGACACCGAATCTAATAAAATCTACACCGGAAGGTGCAAGAGATTATTTGGTTCCCTCTCGTGTTTTCCCGGGAAATTTTTTTGCACTGCCGCAGTCTCCCCAGTTATATAAACAATTGCTGATGCTTTCAGGATTTGACCGTTATATGCAGGTTGCCCGTTGTTTTCGTGACGAAGATTTACGTGCAGATCGTCAGCCGGAATTTACACAGATTGACTTGGAAATGTCATTTGTAGATGAAGATACCGTTATGGCAATCGGTGAGGGATTTATCAAAGAGGTATATCAAAAGGTACTGAACATTGATATTCCTACTCCATTTCGTCGAATGACATGGCATGAAGCAATGGAACGATTTGGTTCTGATAAACCTGACCTTCGTTTTGGCTTGGAACTGGTAGATTTAAGCAAGGCTTTGGAAGGAACAGAGTTTAGAGTATTTGGCGGAGCGCTTTCCGCAGGCGGCAGCGTGCGAGGAATTAATTTAAAGGGACATGCCGACCAATTAAGTCGAAAAGAAATTGATAAATTGACCGAATGGATTAAAGCATACGGTGCCATGGGTCTTGCTTGGACAAGACTAACGGAGCAAGGAGAAACTTCCAGCTACGAGAAATTCTTAGCTCCGGATGAGGTAACTGCTGTCCGTGATGCATTGGGAGCGGAAACGGGAGATGTGCTGTTATTGGTAGCAAGTCCAAAATCCAAAGTTGTGTTTGATTCCTTGGGAGCATTGCGCTGTGAGCTTGCAGCACGTTTTGATTTGATTGATACTTCAGCACCAAATCTTCTTTGGGTAACAGATTTTCCTCTATTTGAGTTTGATGAAGAAGAAAATCGTTATGTTGCAATGCACCATCCATTTACAGCACCAAAAGAAGATGGATTAGAAATGTTGGAAACTGACCCAAGTAAAGTATGTGCAAGAGCATACGATATGGTTCTAAACGGCAATGAAGTAGGCGGCGGTTCTATTCGTATCAGCAATCCGGAGTTGCAGCAGCGTATGTTCAAAGCATTGGGCTTTACGGAACAAGATGCACAGGAACGTTTCGGATTTTTGATTGATGCTTTCCGTTATGGCGCACCTCCTCACGGTGGTATGGCATTTGGTCTTGACCGTTTGGTAATGCTGATGCTTGGCGGAGAAAGCATTCGCGATGTAATTGCATTCCCAAAAGTCGCAAATTCCAGTGAATTGATGACCAGTTCTCCTTCCACTGTAGATGAAAAGCAATTGGTTGAGTTAGGAATTGCAGTTTGTAAACAAGAGCAGAGTGGGGAAACCATAGATTAAATAAAAAATACCTTCCATATTTATATGGAGGGTATTTTTCATTTTTCTGTATTGTGATAGATAAAGTTATGATACAATAAAGAAAACAGGAGGGATTTCATGATTACAATAGAGACTTTAAAACAGGAAGATATGCCGCAGCTAATTGAACTTTACAAAGAACTGGTACCACCTCATATAGAGTTTAATGCTTCTCTGGAGCGTTGTTTAAAAACATACGAAACAATGGAGAAAGATGACCGCAGTTTTTTGGCAGTAGCAAAAGAAAAGGGAGAAATCGTAGGCTCTGCATTAGGAATTTGTTGCCAGTGTTTGGTAAATCCGTTTTTGGTGGTAGAAGATGTCATTGTACGAAGTGATCAGCGGGGAAAAGGCGTTGGAAGAATGCTGATGGAAGCTCTCGATCAATTTGCGCAGGAAAAGGGCTGCGCTTATTCGTTTTTGGTATCTTCAGACTTTAGAACCGGCGCACATAGTTTTTATGAGAGTATGGGTTATACAGATGGTGTAGTAGGGTTTCGCAAGATATATAATAAATAAAGATAAAAGCTTTTCAATAAAAATTTTTAAGTTTCATGGTGTCTTAACATACTGTATTTATTATATTTTTTCAAGATTGTAACCATAGAAGTTATATAAATCTATTACTTTCCAAACTGCAATATATAGAGAAAAACATACCATTCAAGCGATAAAAGATACTTATGAATCATTGTTTCAGAAAAAATTTTACAGACAACATTCTGTTTGTTAGGAATAGTTTGTTTTCCAGCGGTTTGGTGATAGTGTAGGAAGGAGAAGCCAAAGTATGTGGATTCTATTCGCATTTGGTTCTGCTTTATTTGCAGGGATTACTTCAGTTTTGGCAAAGTGTGGAATTCAAAAAACGGATTCAACTGTAGCAACAGCAATTCGTACGATGGTTGTCCTTATATTTTCTTGGATTATGGTATTTATCATAGGCTCACAATCGCAAATTACAATGATTGACTATAAAATATGGATTTTTTTAGTTTTATCAGGATTAGCAACCGGCGCGTCGTGGCTATGTTATTTTAAAGCATTGCAGCTTGGTAATATTAATAAAGTTGTTCCTATTGATAAATCCAGCATCATTCTTACTATGTTATTGGCATTCATTTTTTTGCAGGAAAAAATCAATTTGTGGGGTATGATTGGTATTGTTTTAATAACGGTCGGTACTTTTATGATGATAGAAAAAAAGGACATAAAAGAAGAACAGAATGTTAAAGGAAATCGTTGGTTGCTATATGCAATCGGATCCGCTGTATTTGCAAGCTTTACTTCCATTCTTGGAAAAATTGGTATTTCCGGAGTAGAATCCAATTTAGGCACTGCGATTAGAACGGGTGTCGTATTAATCATGGCATGGATTATGGTAATGATTACGGGAAAAATGCACACAATAAAAGAGACATCAAAAAAAGAACTGGCATTTATTGTTCTTTCAGGGCTGGCCACCGGCAGTTCTTGGCTTTGTTATTATAAAGCTTTGCAAGATGGACCAGCAAGTGTTGTAGTCCCTATTGATAAGCTGAGTATTCTTGTAACAGTTATATTTTCTTATGTAATATTTCACGAAAAACTTTCGTTAAAAGCAGGTACTGGACTTTTTTTCATTGTGATAGGTACGCTGGTTATGTTAATTCCATAAAACTCTGATATAGCGAGGCATGATACTGGTATCAGAGTTAAAGATTTTTATGAACTATCAAAGAGAGTAAATAAAAGGTTTGTTATTTTATAGGCTCCTATTTTTATCAGAGAAGCAAAATATATTGTTTATCTGTTTCCCAAAATGATATTCTTTTCAATTACCTAAAACATTTTTAGAAGAGTAAGGGGAGCAAACAAGAAAAATTATGAAGATTTAAGAAATAATGAAAGAGCTGGTTTTAAATTTTTTGTTTGAAGGGACAGAAAATCTAGGTACATTTCTCCATAAAAGTTACATATAGTTTATTTTGATATCATTCGGAATAACATATACTGGTCAAAATGCTCGAGTAATCTCTATTTTTAGAGTAATCAGATGGATATAAATTTTCTCTGACAAGTATAAAGGGTATTTTTCCAAAATAAAAGAAATAAAAATAATAAAACAGGCATCTAAATTTAAGATGCCTGTTTTATTTGATGGTAACTTAATATAAAAATCCTGCAGGTGTTGCTTTAACCATTTATTATGTTTTAGTTTTGAAGTAAGGCTGTTTCTAAATCTTGCAGCATCAAATCCAATGCGGTGATTCCACCTTCTGCGGTATACCATACAGCCGGATGTTTAAGATAAACAATATGTCCGTTTTTATAAGCGTCCGTACCTTTTACCAGCTCGTTTTCCATAATTTCCTGAGCAAGTTTTGCACCGTCAGTTCCGATTGCGGCATCACGGTCCATAACAAAGATATAATCAGGGTTTTTCTCTACAATATATTCAAAAGAAGCTTCGTTGCCGTGTGTAGAAGTTTGATTTTTAGCGTCTACTCCAACGTTATTGAATCCAATTTCACGGCCGATAATAGAGCAGCGACCGTCATTTCCTAATACATTGAAGCTTCCGCTTGTACACATACCTACAATGGCTGTTTTGTCTTTTGCAAAATCAGCAAGTTTTTGAATGCGTCCATCAAAATCAGCCATTAATCCGTCTACTTTATCTTCAAGACCAAACATAGAGGCAACGGTATTTGCATTTTTCTTTACACTTTCTACCACACCTGCTTTAGAATCTGTTGCCAGATATACCACAGGAGCAATTTCACTTAAAGCATCATAAGATTTGGACAGTCGGCCACCGATAAAAATAATGTCCGGCTCACAAGCCATTACAGCTTCCATATCGGCTTCTTTAATGGTTCCCAAATTTGTAACTTCTGCGTTGGTTACATAGCTCTGCAAGTAATCCAGTGAAGTATTGGCAGAACCTACTACACGGTCACCAACTCCCAAAGCATCCAAAATATCTAAAGATGCCATATCCAAAATTGCAATGCGCTGCGGATTATATGGAACTACTAAATCAACTTCCTCGCCGTTTGCGTTCAAACTTTTAATGGTCACTGTTTCAGGCTGACTGCTTTGATTGGAACCAGCAGTTTCTGAAGAACTTGAGGTACTGCTGGAACAAGCTACTAAGCTCATTGCCATGACTACTGCAATTGCAAGAGCAAAAAATTTTTTCATATGTCTCATGTTCATACTCCTTTTTATATAGTTATTCATATATTTAATAATAAATGGATAAAGGTTTTCCCTCTATTTCCAGGATTTCAAAATCTACTTTGTATATCTCTGACAATGTTTCCTTTGTCATCACCTCCTTTACAGTTCCAAATTTGGCTACTTTTCCATCTACAAACGCGCAGATATAGTCTGAATAAAATGCAGCGTAGTTGATTTCATGCAGTACCAATATGATGGTTTTTTCCAATTCGTCACAAAGACGACGTACAATTTTCATCATGTTGGTTGCATGGTAAATATCCAGATTATTGGTGGGTTCATCAAGTAAAATATAATCTGTATCCTGCGCAATTACCATTGCAATTAATGCACGCTGACGCTGTCCACCGGATAATTCATCAATGAATCTGTCTCGAAACGCTTCAAGTTCCATATAAGCAATGGCTTGCTCAATGATTTTTTCATCTTCTTTGGTAGTTCTGTTTCCCGAGTAAGGAAAACGTCCAAAGGCTACCAATTCCCGAACGGTTAATTTCATTTGTATGTTGTTGCTTTGAGTTAAAATTGCCAGACGCTTTGAAAGTTCTTTACTTTTCCATTTTTCAAGCTCTGTACCGTCAAAAGAGACCAACCCGCTGTCTTTGGCAATTAATCGCGATATAATTCCCATAACTGTAGATTTACCCGCACCGTTGGGACCAATGAAAGAAATTACTTTTCCCTTTGGAATTTCCAAGTTTACCGCATCTACAACCGGTTTACCATTATATTTTTTTGTTACATCTTTTATTTGCATTATCATACACTCCTTCTCGTTAACAGAAGATACAGGAAGTAAATGCCTCCTCCTACTGTTATAAAGACACTGATGGGAACTGAATACGTGAAAACCTGTTCTACAATCAATTGTCCTCCAACAAGTACAATGATTCCAAATAAAGCAGAACCCAACATTAAAAAGCTGTGTTTATATGTTTTTAACAACTGTCTTGAAAGGTTGGCAAGAATCAATCCAAGGAAAGAAATTGGTCCTACCATGGCAGTAGCAACAGCAATAAATAAGGTAACGCCTAAAAGAAGACGACGTACACTTCTGTCATAATTTACACCAAGGTTAATTGCCTGATTTTTCCCCAAGGTAAGAACATTTAAAACAGATAAATCCTTTCCTAAAAAAGCAATGACTACGCCTAATACAATCACTGAAAAAATAATAATTTCTGTGTTAATATTGCTGAAGCTGGCTACAAGTGTATTTAATAAATTATCATATTCATTTGGGTCCATTACTCTTGTCAAGGTTGTTTGAATACTGGAAAATAAAGAAGTAAGTACAGTGCCTATCAGCAATACATACAATACATTGTGCTTTGTCTTTTTAAAAAAGTAACTATATATTAATGTTGCGGTTACACCCATAATGATTAAGTCCGCGGCAAACGAAAGGTTGGCATTTGCCGCAAGGATGCTGCTAGACCCGGCGAAAAAGACGACAGCAGTATGAATTAAGGTATACAGGGAGTTCATCCCCAGCAAACAAGGGGTTACAATACGATTGTTAATTACAGATTGGAAAACAATAGAGGCGCCTCCAATGGCAAAAGCAGTAAGTATCATAACAATTAGTTTAGGTGTGCGAATTTTCATTGCATATAAAAACAGTTTTTCATTGGCAAAGTTCACATCTGTCAGCATATAAGCAGTGGCTGCGGCAAGGGCTAATACTGATAAAATGATAATTTTTGTTAGGTTTGAACGGAATACGGCTTGATTCATGTTTGGCTACCTCCATCCAAGTGGGAGCTGGAATTGCCGCAGCTTGTGGTTCCGGAACCTGTAAGTCTGATTGCTTTTCTCCCATTTTTTAAACGATATAACAATAAACCGATGAAAAGGATACTTCCCAAAATACCTACAATCAATTCAATCGGCAATTCATACGGAGCAATTACCACTCTGCCTATCATATCGCAGACCAGTACAAATATTGCTCCAAACAAGGCGGTATCTACTAAGGTACCGCGTATTTTATCACCTTTAAACATGGCTACCACATTTGGCACAATTAGGCCGATATATGAAATAGACCCTACCACCACCACTACAGATGCGGTAATTACGGCGGCAATGGTAAGCCCTATAAATAAAATCAGATTATAATTTACGCCTAAGTTTTTAGAAAAATCTTTTCCTAGGCCAACAATATTAAAATGATTGGCAAAAATAAATGCAATGATTACAAGCGGCACAACCAAATAAACAATTTCGTATCTCCCTTTTATCACAAGAGAAAAATGACCCACTAACCAAGAGGATAATGCCTGTGTCATTTCAAATTTATAGGCTAAAAAGTTGGTAACGCCGCCAATAACGTTGCCGAACATAATACCAACCAGAGGAACCATAACAACGTCTTTAAATTTTACTCTTTGAATAAACCACACAAATAGCCATGTACCAAGAATCGCTGTGGCAAATGCAAATAAAGCTCGTCCCCATAAAGTAGCTCCTGGCATAAACAATAGTGCCAACAAAATACCAAATTGGGCAGATGAAATGGTTGCTCCCGTGGTAGGAGAAACAAATTTATTCATGCAAAGCTGCTGCATAATCAAACCGGCAACACTCATGCCCACGCCGGTACATAAGATTGCCAATAGTCGAGGTAACCTAGAAACAATGAAAATTTCCCACTGTTTTGCATCACCGGAGAATAGAGAAGATAAATTGATATCAATCACGCCTACAAAAAGGGAAAGAACAGCCAAAAGGAATAAGGTGACGGCTAAAATAATGGTTAAGAGTCTGCCTTTCATGATTACCCCCAAAATCGTTAGTGTGTGCTAACTCTTCTATATATGTATCCTACTTTTTTCGTGTAAGATAAAACTATATCATATTAATACTATAGAAATAATATGATAAGTTAGCTAAAGGTAACTCAAAATATAGCATAGATTTTTTGTATTGACAATATATAAAAGTAAAAAAGTGAACAAATAGAGCAATTTTGTAAATGTATACTAAATTTGTGTCTAAAATTTATAGTGAAATATCTATAAATAAAAAAAGAGTTTTTGCTAACAAAGCTAGCAAAAACTCTTTTTGTTATCTAATAGATGATTACATTCCGGGTTCTCTTAACAAGTTACGCCATTCTAAATCTCCACGTTCCAGACCATGAATAAGAACTTCACCTGTTGCAATATTCGTTGCAAATGGAATATTGTGCGCATCACATAAGCGTAATAAATGCATATCGCTTGGTTCATGCGGCTTTGGTGTTAAAGAATCACGGAAAAACAGAAGCATGTCAATTTCATTACATGCGATGCGGGAAGCAATTTGCTGGTCGCCTCCTTGAGCACCGGATAAAAAACGTTGGATTTTAAGTCCGGTTGCTTCGGTTACCATTTTGCCTGTAGTACCGGTGGCACATAAATTATGGCGGCTGAGTACTCCACAATACGCAATGCAGAATTGTACCATTAATTCCTTTTTCGCGTCATGTGCGATTAAAGCAATGTTCACGATTGCCCCTCCTTTTACGTATAAATTTGAAACGGAAGATCATTATAATCTTTCTAATGGGAATAGAGGAACAGATTCACCTTCAAGACGAGCCGCTAAACGCTGTAAAGCCATTGTTCCTGGCGAACGCGAATGATTTACCACAGCTTTTGCCGGATTGGTCTGCAAATGAATGTCGTCCGGCAGTACAGCAATTAAACGAATACCGGTTTCATCGATAATCGTATCAATATCTTGATAATGCTGCATTTTACGAAACGACTCAAAACTAAAACGATTGATTACCAAACGCTGTTGGCGTATCCCTCGTTCCTCTAGTAATTGACGGACTTTATCACTGTCACGAATGCAAATAGGGTCCGGTGTACTTATTACCAAAGCCCGGTCTGCAGCTGCTACTGCAGAGATAAATCCTTTACCGATACCTGCCGGACAATCAATAATCACATGGTCGTAATATCTGGATAAAATAGGAACCAATTGCTTCATTAAGTCCGGATGTATGGTATGTTTTTCTAAAGCCGGTGCCGGCAGCAAAAATAGGTTGTTTAGCCCTGTATATTCTTCACAAGAATAGATTGCTTTAATTGGTTCGCAATTACCGTTTACGATGTCAGAAATATCAAACACCAATTCTTTATCCACGCCAAGCATGGCATCTAAGCTGCGAAGACCTGCATCTCCGTCGATTAAGAGAACTCTTTTTCCGTTTTTTGCAAGTGTACAGCCCAAACCTACGCTGACAGTAGATTTGCCCGCTCCGCCTTTACCAGATGTAATAACTGTTACTAATCCCATATAAAAACCTCATCAATATTTTACCATAATTCAGTATAGCAGTCAAAATTTTTTGTATAGTTTTAGAGATGAAAGAGATAAATTAACAAAAGATTCATAAAAACTCAGAATATCATAGTAATAGTGCTGAAAAGTTTTGAACCTTTTTGACCATTTCATAAAGTGACTGCTTCATTTTTCATAACCTATATTATAGCACAGGTTTTTATAAAACACAGCTGTTTTTGTAATTTTCTGGAATATTTTATTCGTTTGCTGTACTGGAACTGTTTGTTTCTTCCGGCATCACCAGATTTCCGTTTTCGTCCACTGTTTTGCCATAAAAATAAGCATCAAAAATATCTTTGGCAACATTCATGGAGTACGTACCGCGAGAACCATATTCCAATACCACTGCAACGGCAATTTCCGGGTCATCATACGGTGCATAAGCGATAAATGTTACATTGTCTGAGTGTCCCGGGTTTTCGGCAGTACCTGTTTTTGCTGCAATCGTAATCCCATAATCACCAAATACGGAATTTGCCGTACCACCTGACTGCGTTACACCTTTCATAGCTTCCTGAACAGTTTTTAAATTCTCTTCTGAAATATCTACTTGAGCAACTACTTCAGGCTCTGTTTCAGAAATTACTTGGTCACGATTATAGTTGGTTACTTGCTTTACCAAATGTGTTTTTAAACGAGTACCGTTATTGGCAATGGTAGCACAATAAGTTGCAAGCTGTAGTGGGGTAAATGCGTTGTCAGATTGTCCAATGGCAGCCTGAATTACGTCACCCGGCTGCCAGATTCCTCCATTACTGGTACGGTATTCAGGACTTGCCAAGGTACCTGTACTTTCTCCAATTTCCACGCCGGTTGCCTGACCGAAACCGAATTGTTTTGCATATAAATCGATATTATCAATGCCGAGTAATCGTCCTACTTCATAAAAGAAAACATTGCAAGACACTTTAATTGCCTTTTGCAAATCAACGTCACCGTGCCATCCCAAACAGGTTGGTATATAGCTTGGAGCGTAGAATGTATAATAATGGTTACATTCCATATGCGTATTGGTATCAATGACTCCTTCCTGCAATGCAGCAGCTGCAACAAGCGGTTTAAATACAGAACCTGGAACGTAGTTTCCGTCAAAGGCACGATTGATTAGTGGTTTGTTTGTTTCATCTGTTGCCAATGAAGTATAGTAATTGCTGTCTTCCAAATATTTGGTCAAATCATAACTTGGATAAGTTGATGCAGCCAATATGGAAAAATCTTTTACATTTAGGACAACGGCGGCACCTGCCACACAATCTTCTCCGTCATATTCTGTAGAGGTAGATGCACCGGCTCTTTGAGCCGCCTGTACGTTATTTGCAAGGGACACATTGGCTACTTTTTGTAAATTGCTGTCCAAAGTAGTATATACAGTATTTCCAGCAACAGGTTGTTCGGTAACAGTATCGGAATTTACTGTTCCGTCAGGATTTGTTTCCACCACTTTGGTACCGTCCGTGCCTCTTAATTCTTCTTCAAACGCAGCTTCAATACCACTTTTTCCTATTTTGTCATTGTAAGCATATCCTTCCTCTTTTAAAGTATTATATTCACCTTCTGTTAAAGAGCCTATGGTTCCAATCAAATGTGGAGCCAATGTTCCGTCTTCATATTCTCTTACAGTGGTAATTTCGATGGTGACGCCTGCCAATTTGGTAGAGTTTTCTTGAATGATGGAGGCAGTATCCTTTGAAATATCTTCTGCAAATGTATAAGGATTGGAAATGCTGAACATTTTACGGGTCATATTATAGCGAACGGAGCAAATGTCTCTGGTATCTTCAGGAGAATAGCCTTCAATATTGTATAATTCCATTAATTGCTGCATGCACATTTCTGCAGTAGCATAAGAGTTCAGATTCAAAAAGTTTTTTCCTTTTAATTCTTCTATTTCTGCTTCTTTTCCTTCTACAAACTCATATTCACCTTTATCGTTTATCACAATCGGAAGTTCGTCTACCCAAGGTTCATTTCTTTGGTCAAGCAGATGAATTAAATTCTGAATCACATCGTTTTGGTTATCACTGTCTAAGTAAGTTTGGTCAAATGTCACATTATAGCCGGTTTTATTTACAGCCAACGGTTCGCCGTTGGTGTCTACAATTTCTCCGCGAGCAGCACTCAAATTTACAGTAGAAACATAGGTTGCATCTGCCTGTTGCAAGTATTGTTCCCCGTTTATCAATTGCCAGTCGACCAGTCGGTATACAAATACACCCATACAAACCAAAAGGATACCGCCCAATGCAGCGTAACGCAATTTGATACGGTCTTTTATGGGACTGCGTTTTCTTTTTCCGGATTTACGAAATTTCAAATGAGCGGCTCCTTTCTTTCCTGAAGTAGAATGTTACTGTAAATATGTTTATTTTTACATAGCTATATGACGGATGGGTGAACAAAAGAGAAAAAATCGGTAAAGGGAATATTTTTCCGCGTTACGATTGAGAACGTTCTTCGCGTAAGATGTAGGAAAATCCACGATTGAAATAGTAAAACAAAGGAACCAACAGAAAAGTATAAGCAGCACGAGGTAAGTAATGACGGTAGAGTACATAGCCAACTGCATCGTAGCCCTTTAAGATGTATAAAAACAGCCATTGAAGCAGTATGACAATAAGAATGGCAGACAATATCATAATTAGGCCGGTCAAAAAGTTATTATGGAATACATCTTGTACCAAAAAAGAGATGATAAAACAAATCAAACCCAAAATCAGGGCGTGAAATCCAAACGTGCAGTTGGTGCCGTAGTCTAATAAAAATCCGCTGAATACACCGTAAAACAGAGAGCAGACAGGGCCCTCAAACATAGCAATGGAACACGCAATCGGAATTAATAATGTTGGTAGAATCCCATAAACAGACGGAATGAGTCCGGGAGTTTGCTGTATGATAAAAAATACAATGATTTCAATGGTATATGCAATGTATCTTAATACTCGAAAACGTTTCATGACTTACCCTCCATTGGAGGAAGCGTTGTTTGTATCCGTGTTGTCTGCCACTTCACCCTGACCGTTAAAGCTGGTAATAATAATGACATCGCGCACGGTTTTAATATCGACAAAAGGTTCCACTGTCGCATACAGAGAAACGTCATTTTCTTCCGGTTTTACTTCAACCGCTTTTCCTATCAGTAAATCTTTTGGAAATTTTCCGCCAATGCCGCTGGTAACAATGATATCTCCTTCTTGAACGGTTGTGCCTGCTTCCAATAATCCCAATTTAATCAGTCCTTGGTCAGAAAGCTGTGCATTGCTGCTAATGGTACCGCTTTCTCGGTTTACTTTGTCTGTTGCGGAAATATTGGTATCCGGAGACAAAATGGTTGTTACTTCGCAGTACATTGCGCTGACTTGCGATACCCAGCCTACAACACCTTGGTCAGTGATAACGGGATCATTTACTTTTACCCCGGCATTGCTTCCTTGGTCCAGTGTAAACGTATAGTATAAGTTATTTGGGTCACGGTTGATAACGGATGCAGATACAAATTGATAGTCGGGATTATTTTCTTTTAATCCCAAATAGTTTTTCAGTTGTGCATTTTCCTGTTTATACTGATAAAACTCTACCAGCTGTTGATTTAACTCATTGACTTGTTGTTTTAACTGTTCATTTTCAGCAGCCAAATCTTCATAAGAACGAGTGGCCTCAGAAAGACTTGCTTGTGCGTTGTTTGTAGCCACGGCAGTTACTTTTTGCATGGGAGAGATAACCGCGCCGAATATATTGGAGATAGCCCCTCCTCCTGTACAGGCGGAATAGATAATAACAGCTACCAAAACACAAGTAACTGCGGCAAGTACAATAAAGTTTTTACTGCGAAAAAAAGCCTTCACAAGCAGTCCTCCTTTTTCTGTAAGCCAAAAGAATGATTAGAGTGAAAATAAGCAGAGGGCACAAACCCTCCGCTTCCATTTTCGTTTTAAAACGTAATTTATTTACGGCGAGATTTGTAGTATTGAGTAGGAAGCTCAATTTCCAAACGTTTGCCGGTACCTTCCGCTACACAGTCGATTGCATTTTCAGCAACATGAACGGGCATACCTGTTTCTTGCGTAATTAAACGGTCTAAACCGCGAATCAGGGCACCGCCGCCGGTTAGCATAATTCCATTGTCTATAATGTCCGCCGCTAATTCGGGCGGTGTTTTTTCCAATGTATTTTTAATTGCATCTACAATATAACCCAAAGGTTCTTCCAGAGCTTCCCGTACTTCGGGACCTGTAATGGTTACGTTTTTCGGAAGTCCATCGGCCATGTTGCGGCCTTTGATGTCCAATGCTGAAGATTCAATTTCTTCGTTGGGATATGCAGAACCCAATGTCATTTTGATTGCTTCCGCAGTGCGCTCACCAATGAGAAGATTATATTTGCGTTTTACGTAGTTAATGATTGCTTCGTCAAATTTATCGCCGGCAATGCGAACAGAACAAGATGTTACAATATCACCCAAAGAGATTACCGCAACTTCCGTAGAACCGCCGCCGATGTCTACAACCATACTGCCGCAAGGTTCTCCTACGGGTAATCCTGCACCAATAGCGGCAGCCATTGGTTCTTCAATTAAGTCAACATGATTGGCGCCTGCCTGGCGTGCGGCATCTTCAACAGCACGGCGTTCTACTTCTGTAACGCCGGAAGGAATGCAGACAACAATATGCGGACGTCCAAAAGAACTGGATTTGGTTGCCTGACGGATGAAATGTTTCAGCATGGTAGCAGTGATGTCAAAATCTGCAATGACACCGTCTTTTAACGGACGTACTGCTACAATAGAGCCGGGTGTACGGCCTATCATATTTTTTGCTTCAGAACCGACTGCAAGTACAGTATCGGAACGCACATCCACCGCTACAACAGAAGGTTCGCGCATGACGATACCTTTGCCCTTCATATATACAAGGGTGTTTGCTGTACCCAAGTCAATTCCAATATCTTTTGAAAACATTGATTTTCCCCTTTCGTCCGTCTTTCAGACGGTATTCCGTTCAAATATTTGAAACAATCTATCTCTATCTTATATTATGGTATAGATTAGAAATTTCTATTCCAATTTATTATAACCTTTTATCAATCAATTCTCAACTAAAAATTTTGTAAACAAATTCAAAACATAGGTACAGTTTCAGCAAATATTCTACAGCGTTGGACTCTCTTTTTCATGGTTCGATTCTGCTGCAGTTTTTGAAGAACCAAAGGTGCGGAGCAAGCGGCTGATTTCTGCAATGGGTAAACCGACCACATTGTAGAAATCTCCGTCAATTTTACGCACCAATAAGGCACCTAAGCTTTGGATACCGTATCCGCCGGCTTTGTCAAAGGGTTCGCCTGTTGCAATATAGCTTTCAATATCCTCGTCAGATAAAGGATAAAACTCAACAGAAGTACAGCTTACGCCAATTTCACAGCGGCTTTGCTTTAAGATGCAATAACCGGTATATACTTGGTGAACTCGATTGGACAGCATACGCAGCATTTTTTGTGCTTGTTCCTCATCCTGGGGTTTTCCAAGAATATGGTTGTCCAACGCAACAACGGTGTCGGCTGCCAAAACGACATCATCCGGATGCAGTTTTGCAACAGCTCTCGCTTTTTTTAATGCAAGATTTTGTACCAAACATGCAGGATCGTCCTGAGCTATCACTTCATCAATTTCAGCAGGCTCTACTGTAAAACGGAATCCTGCAAGTTTTAATAAATCTCTGCGGCGGGGGGAAGCAGAAGCTAAATATAACATGGTGTTCTCCTTTTTCTAAACTTTCAACATTTCCACAAGGAATTGAACTTTACATAACTTATTTGATTCCTTTTTCGTACAAACCACGGGTATAATGCCCTAAAGGTGCTTTTTGATACAAAAATTGCTGAAAAGTTTCCTCAATTTCAACAGAGTTTTCAACAGTGAATCGTAATGTTCCAAAATTCATACCGGATATATCCGAGATTCTATCAGACATTGTTAAAGGAACTGCATTTAAAACTTCACTGCATCCATAATCACACTGAACAGGAAATTTTATGTTTTTTCTGTCTGTCAGCCATGTGGTGCCGTTGCAATTTTTGCAGTTTTTGCCGTCATTTTTTCCAGGGCAATTGCGGCATAACATCAAAGGCAGTCGTCCGTACAATAACAAACCGCGGGGAAGGTTTCCTCCTATCTTGGCACTTTGCTTCAGTGTCAGTTCATAACTTAGCTCAAGGTCCGTCAGCCCTAACTGTTCATACCACTCAAAAGCGGCTGTGTTTGTCACGTTGAGAGAATATCCTCCATGAATGTTGCAGCCTATTGTCTTTGCCAGTGCAACGCTGTTTACAGTACCTGCCCAAACGTGGGAAATATCCCATTTTAGGAACTGTTCCAGTTTGGAAGCAATGGTACGTTCGGTTCCGAACATACCGCGCGGCATAGTAACTGCCAGCGGTAAACCACGGTTTTGCAATTCTTTAACAATGTGTTCTTTGGTATTGATTGGGATATAAATCATTTGACAAACATTTGCGCAGTCAGGAATATCGTCTGCGCTATGCAATCTGGTGAATACAGCCCGCAAAGGAAGTGGCTCAGTACTTTGCCGTAAGGTGTTTGCAGGGAAGGAGACAGGATGAAACGGAATGACTGGCGCCTGTCCTCTCTGTTTGAGTAATTGTTCCAACGCCTCTCTGCGGAGTTGATTCAGCAAAGAAACGGGAATGGACAAATCAGGTTCGATAGAGCAAGTGACGTTTGTGCAATAAAAGGGGGTTCCCCCTGTCTTTTTTAATTGTTCCAAACAGCGCGCTTCGTCTATTGGGCGATGAATGGCTTGTTGCGGAATGTCTCCTTCTACTGTAACAGTATGTTGCTCATGGTCGGAAACCGTTACGGTAACAGGGATATCTCTTTTTATAACAAGAGAGTACCTAATAGGGATTGATTGCCGTTCTTTTTGATAATAACTGTGCAGCTGCTGAAATACCGTGTTGGTAGCACTGGTAACATCTTCTTTGGTACGGATGCCAAACATATCACGGCCTAATGTTCCATCGGGATATCCTGTTGTAAATCCGGAACGAGAAAATACTGCTTCCAGATTTTCGGTTAGATTTTGCGGAATCTCTTGTTGGTCTAAGGCAAAACGGCAAGCAGCTGTTGCTGCCGCTACATACTCGGGGCGTTTCATGCGCCCTTCAATTTTAAAGGAGGTAACGCCGGCATCGGCAAGCTCTCCTATCCGTTCAATCATAGATAAATCTTTTAAGCTCAGGTCGTAGCCTGTTCCGCCTTTTGCGGAAAAAGGCAGACGGCAGGTTTGTGCACATTGACCTCTGTTGCCGCTGCGGGAACCGAGCAAAGAGCTAAAGTAGCATTGACCCGAAACAGACATACACAATGCGCCGTGTACAAAATGCTCGATTTCAACATGTGCAAAACCACCGTCTTTTAATGCCCGGGAAATTTCTTTGATTTCTTTTAAAGATAATTCGCGGGCCAGTACAACCCGTGAGACACCTTGTTCCGCCAGCAGTTTTGCGCCTTCCGGAGTATGCACGGACATTTGTGTGGAAGCATGAATTTGCAGTGTCGGCGCAGCTTGGCGCAAAAGATGAAGCAAACCGGTATCCTGTACAATAACGGCATCGACAGGAAGCGTACAGGCAAAGGCAACAAAATCCAGCGCCGGCTCAATCTCATGATTCAATAAGATTGTATTTACTGCCAAATGCACCTTTACGCCACGGGCATGGCAATATGCAACTGCTTGTTTCAGCGTATCATGGTCAAAATTTTGCGCGTTGGCACGGGCACTGAACAGACTGCCGCCTAAATATACAGCATCGGCGCCGCTTCGCACGGCAGCTTCCAAAGCTTCCCATGAACCCGCAGGAGATAACAGTTCCAATTTCGGTTGTTTCATGTAAGTATCCTTTCGATGAATGGTTTTCAGTGTGATTGAAAAATACACTCCCCGAATCAGGGAGTGCATGTGTTCATTGTGCCGCTATGTATGGATTATTGTTTCTCAAAATAGCCAATAAACGTATCGTCAGACGGCAGCTCAGGTTCAATGGGTGATTTTGGACGTGTGTAACTTCCTGTTAATAAGTCCGGAACAGGGTGTTCTGCACGCTGAACAGGGGAATATGGGGGTATATGGCGCGGCCCTTCTTTTTCTGCTGCCTTTTGCGCCATTTTTTGCTGTTTTTTCTGGTGGCGGCTTTGTTTACTGTGTTTTGTTTGAGGTTTGTTCACAGCAGAAGGCACACCTTCCAGAGGATTATCTACAATTTGGTCTATTTCTTCTGTGTCAATAGAATTACGGAGCTCTTCCAATGTGTGTGCATCTTCTACGGAGGCAGGTGCAGGAGTTTCATTTGTTTCCTGCTCCTGTGTCTCTTCCGATGTATTTGAAGCGTCCTCAGAAGTATTATTCACATCATGAGAACTGTTTATATTTTGACCCAGTGAAAGATTTTGATTGGCTGCATCCAGTGCGTTTGTAAATCCCGGCATTTTTTCCAAATCTTTGTCTTCTGTTAAAAATGCATGCAATACCTGAAGTTCAGAGCGCAATTGCTCTGCTTCGGTTTGTGCTGTTTCTGCGGCTTGTTTTAAACGTTCATATTCGTTTGCTCTGTTTTTATCAAGTGTTTTTAATTCTGCTAATTCAGCTTTTGCCTTGGCAGATTCGTCACAATAAGTCATGGCAGTGATAATGGCGGCCATAGAAAGAGAGATACGGTCGTTTTTCTTTAAAACGGCAGAAATGGCACGGTCAATTTCATCGCCGATAGTACGTACATATTCTTCATTGTCGTCACTCGTAATGGTACAATCTATGTCACAAATACGTAATTTTACTTTGGTCTTGTCCATGGAATACCTCCTTATTGCCAAGGCGAAATGAATAATAATTATTATTATAGTATAAAATAGGTTCTTTTAAAAGAGGTTTTCGCGTATTTTCCGTATTTTTACATGCCGATGGCACATATCATTTCGTTTTAAATGTGAAATTCTTCCGCAGCAGATGAATTTCACAGATTTTAGAGGTATTGTACAAAAAAATATTCTTTTTCCATGAAAATGAAAGTTCATCTTTATGGAAAAAGGATACATCTCAAAAGCTGTAAATATGCGGATTTGGTCATTGTTGATACATTTGATTTCAAGCGTTGCATTGTAGTTGAAAAACAGCTGGTTTTGGTATATACTGGACATAAGTATAAAATAGATATTTGTGGCCCAAAATCAAAAAGCAAAGCTTGTTTTTTATTTAGTTGGAGGGAAAAGCATGAACTATAAACAATCTGTCAAAAAAATTCAGGCGGGTATTGAAGAAAAACTCGCGCATCAATTTGGCGAAAAAGCGGAAACAGCTTCAGATGTACAATATTATAAAGCGGTTGCTCTTATGGTAAAGGAAATGCTGATGGAGGGTCGCAGTGAGTTTTTAAATCGTGCGCAGAAATCCAAAAAGATTTATTATCTTTGCATGGAATTTTTAATGGGACGCTCTCTGAAAAATAATCTGTTTAATCTGGGGATAGAGGAAGATTTCCGTAAAGCCCTAAAAAATATGGGCGTTAACCTAGATAGTATTTATGAGCAAGAGCCTGACGCAGGCCTGGGAAACGGCGGTTTAGGTCGCTTGGCAGCATGCTTTTTAGATGGTTTGGCAACAGACGGTTACCCTGCAATGGGATATTCTTTACGCTATGAATACGGTATTTTCCATCAAAAATTGGTAGACGGCTGGCAGACAGAGCTGCCGGACTTATGGCTTCCCGGCGGAAAAATTTGGATGACGCCTCAACAGGATAAAGCGGTTGAAGTACACTTTGACGGTTATATTGAGGAATCTTGGAACAATCAATATCATATGGTGAATCATAAGGATTATAAAAAAGTAATTGCAGTGCCATATGATATGTATGTTGCGGGTATGGATGGGAAAGGTGTCAGTGTATTGCGCGTTTGGAAAGCCAAATCTGCTGATTTTGATATGCAATTATTCAACGACGGTGATTATCTGCGTGCGATGGAACAAAATGCACTTGCGGAAGCAATCACAAAGGTACTGTATCCGGGTGATAATCACGAAGAGGGTAAAAGTTTGCGTTTAACCCAACAATATTTCTTGGTTTCTGCTACCATACAGGATATTATCCGCCGTCATTTGTTTACTTACAGTTCTTTGGATAACTTACCTGAGTTGGCTGCTATTCATTTAAACGATACACACCCTGTTTTAGCGGTTCCCGAAATGATGCGCATTATGTTGGATGAATGCGGTTACGGCTGGGATGCGGCGTGGAATATTGTAACCCGCACCATTGCTTACACCAACCATACGGTTATGGCGGAAGCGTTGGAGTGTTGGGGTATCGAGTTGTTTAAAAGAAGACTGCCTCGCATTTATCAAATTATAGAGGAAATTAATCGTCGCTTCTGTGCTCAGATGCATGAAAAAGGAATAGACGGCTATCAGGTAGGACGTATGGCTCCACTCAATGACGGATTTGTAAAAATGGCAAATTTGGCAGTGGTGGCAAGCCATTCCGTAAACGGTGTTTCTCAATTGCACAGTAATATTTTAAAAGAAACCGTATTTAAAGATTTTTATCAGGTCATGCCGCAAAAGTTTAAAAACGTTACCAATGGTATTGCGCATCGACGCTGGCTGAACCAATCCAATCCGGAACTGGCTGCCTTTTTAACCGAGACCATTGGAGACGGATATATCCATGATGCCAATGAATTATCTAAATTCTTAGCATATAAAGATGACAAAGTAACTCTTGAAAAATTAGAAACTATTAAATATCATAACAAACAACGTTTGGCCGAGTATATCAAAAAAAGTAACAATGTTGCAGTAAATCCAAACTCTATTTTTGATGTACAGGTCAAACGTATGCACGAGTATAAACGCCAGCATTTAAATGCACTGCATATTTTGGCTACTTATCAATGGCTGAGAGAAAATCCAAATGCTGACTTTACCCCGCATACGTATATTTTTGGTGCAAAAGCTGCTCCGGGTTACTATTTTGCAAAACAAATGATTCGCTTCATTGTGGAACTGGGCGAAGTCATCAACAATGACCCAAGGGTAAACGACAAAATGAAAGTGGTTTATTTAGAGGATTACCGTGTGACATTGGCAGAATTGATGATACCTGCAGCGGATATCAGCGAACAAATTTCCTTGGCAGGTACGGAGGCATCCGGTACCGGAAATATGAAGTTTATGATTAACGGCGCCATCACATTAGGTACGCTGGATGGAGCGAATGTTGAGATACATGAAACCGTGGGTGATGAGAATATGCTGCTGTTTGGTATGACCACGCCGGAAGCACAGTCTTTATCCAAAAACGGATATCAGTCCAAACTGTTTTATGACAACAATCCTGTAATTAAACATGCAATTGAAGAAATGCGTTCAGGTTTGAATGGATTTGAATTCCATGATATTGCAAATAATTTGATCAATGTAGACCCTTATATGGTATTGGCAGATTTTGATTCCTACAGCAAAGTGCATCAAAAAGCAGAAAAATTGTATGCCGACCAACAGAAATGGCAGCAAATGGCACTTGTCAATATTGCTGGAGCAGGTCGATTTGCCGCAGACCGAGCCATTCACGAATATGCACAAAATATTTGGGGAGCAACTCCGGTTCCGGCTGGAGAACAAAAAACAGCCGGAAAAACAACAGTGACAACAGAAGAACCCGTGAAAAAAACAACTGTAAAATCAACAACAACAAAAAGAACGACAAAATCGACCAAAAAAGGTACCAATTCCTAAGTCATAGGAAATATCAAGCAAGAGCAGGAAGAGCATAATTTGTTTCCTGCTCTTTTTTGGAGAGATGATTATGTTTCATTCCAGAAATCCTATTTACCGCAATCCCACAGGGGCGGTTCAAGCTCATACAAATATCCATTTTAAATTATTGGTTCCAAGAGAATTCCGATGCAGTGCGGCACGCCTTATGGTTGGGGAAGAATTTACAAAACAAGTAAAAACACTTGGTCTGTTTTGGTGTGGAATGAATGGGGAGGACCATGAATGGTGGGAATGTGATTTTACACCTGAACAGTCCGGCCTTTACTTCTACCGTTTTGAAATTGATACCTGGAGGGGGACTCTGGGAATTACAAGCCGCTTTGGCGGTGAAAGCGGTATCGATGAGTTCGGCGCTCCTGAAGGAGAGTGCTGGCAGCTGACAGTGTTTGAATCCCAGTATCAAATACCGGATTGGCTAAGCGGAGGGATTATGTACCAGATTTTTCCCGACCGTTTTTATCGCTCAGGTACTACAAAGTATAACGTACCCCAGGACCGTTATCTGCATCAGCGGTGGGGGTCGCAACCGGAATGGAGGCCCAATCATCAGGGAGAAATCACAAACTCTGATTATTTTGGCGGAGATTTGGAAGGTATCATTCAAAAATTGGATTATTTACAAAGCTTAGGTATCACTTGTATCTATTTGAATCCTATTTTTGAAGCTCATTCCAATCATCGTTATGATACAGCGGATTATACAAAAGTAGACCCGTTGCTTGGCAGCAAAGAGGATTTTAAACGTCTGTGCAAAGAAGCAAATAAAAGAGGGATGCACATCATGCTCGATGGTGTGTTTAACCATACAGGCAGTGACAGCATTTATTTTAATCGTAAGGGCAGATACCAAACATTAGGTGCTTATCAATCTCAGGAATCTCCTTATTATGATTGGTATCAATTTTACCAGTGGCCGGAGCAATACGCCTGTTGGTGGAATTTTGAAACGCTTCCAAACGTGAATGAAACCAATGAGACGTACAACGCATACATTAATGGAACAGACGGAGTAATACAAACATGGCTGAAAGCAGGGGCAGACGGATGGCGGCTGGATGTAGCAGATGAGCTGCCTGATTTATTTTTAGATGATATAACAAAAGCTGCAAAACAGGTAAAACCAACTTCCATGATACTGGGAGAAGTATGGGAGGATGCTTCCAATAAAATGGCTTACGGACAGCGCAGAAGATACTTACTTGGTAAGCAATTGGATAGCGTGATGAATTATCCGTTTCGCGAGGCAATCATAGGTTTTTTAACAGGAAAAAATCCTGCAGAAATGATGGAACTGATTATGACAGTATTGGAACACTATCCACCCGGTGCGATTCACTTATTAATGAATCATATAGGAACGCACGATACAGAACGCATTTTGACTGTGTTGGGAGGAGAGCCGTTAAACGGACGAGACAGAGAGTGGCAGAGCAGAACAAAATTGTCGCAGGAGCAGCGCAGTAGAGGATTGGCTTTATTAAAGCTAGCTTCGTTAATGCAATACACTTTGCCCGGTATTCCTTGCGTTTACTATGGAGATGAAGCAGGGATGGAGGGATATCGCGATCCGTTTAACAGAGGCTGCTTTCCCTGGGGACATGAAGATGCAGAGCTGGTGAACTGGTACCGCAGTTTAGGAAAAATACGTCATAGCTGTGAAGTATTAAAGCAAGGAACGTTGGAACCGTATTATGCGGATGACGATTGTTTTGTATATGTCCGTTCAGATGAAGCGGTTGGTCAAAAATTATTGGTAGCAGTAAACAGAACAGCACAGCGTAAACAATTGTGTATGGTTCAGGAATGGGAAACTGCGTCAGCACTTCTTGGAAAGGCTGTTTGGAACGGTACATTAACTTTAGAGCCTTATGGTTATGCGTTACTATTTTCAGGGAAATAAATTTTAAAATCATATAAATGTGAAACAGGGCGTCTCATTTTGAGGTGTCCTTTTCTTTTTTGAGATATTCATTATTACGGAAAATATCAAAAAAACAGGATAAAGTTTGTGATAAAATAAACCAATTTAGTTAAAAATATAACACATATTGTTAACTTTTTATTTATTATTTACAAAAATATTTTTTTGTTATATGATGTACACATCAGTAAAAATGAACCATATATCAAAGGAGGATGAAACATGAGTGAGACTATGAAAGCAATGGTATATTTAGGACCAGGTAAAAAAGAAGTATTGGAAAGACCAAAACCAACTCCGCAAAACAGTAAGGCAGCGGTGGTAAAAATGTTGAAAACCACCATTTGCGGTACTGACCTTCATATTTTGAAAGGGGATACTCCGGAGGTTGAAGAAGGCAGAGTGCTGGGACATGAAGGCATTGGTATTGTTGAGTCTGTAGGAGAAAATGTAAGTAACTTTAAAGTTGGCGATAAAGTAATTATTTCTTGTGTTACTGCATGTGGAACATGCCATTATTGCAAAAAGAGTCTTTATGCTCACTGTGATGATGGCGGCTGGATTTTAGGCTACATGATTGACGGTACTCAAGCAGAGTATGTACATATTCCTCACGCTGATAACAGTTTATATCACATTCCGGAGTCAATTACGGATGATGCAGCTGTAATGCTCAGTGATATTTTACCGACAGGATTTGAAATTGGCGTATTGAATGGTCAAGTAAAACCGGGCGATACAGTTGCAATTGTAGGTTCAGGTCCAATTGGACTTGCCGCTTTGTTAACAGCTCAGTTCTATTCACCGGCACGTATAATTATGATTGACCTAGATGATAATCGTTTGAAAGAATCTTTACGTTTTGGTGCTACAGATACTGTAAACTCCAAAGATATGGATGCTGCAATTAAGAAAATTTATGAAATGACAGATGGTCTTGGCGTTGATGTCGCCATTGAAGCGGTTGGCATTCCGCAAACTTTCGATATTTGCCAAAAAATTATTACAAAAGGCGGCCATGTTGCAAACGTAGGTGTTCATGGTAAATCCGTTGAACTTCATTTGGAAGATCTCTGGATTAAAAACATTACAATCGCAACCGGTTTGGTTAGCACAAATACAACGCCTATGCTGTTGAAAACAGTATCTTCCGGCAAAATTAAACCACAGCAATTGGTTACGCATCACTTTAAGTTCAGTGAAATTATGGATGCTTACGATACATTTGCAAATGCGGCAAGAGAAAATGCATTAAAAGTAATTATTGATTTTGAATAATTCAAAAGGCTGTAAATTCCCTTGTATAGGGAGTTACAGCTTTTTTATTCATATGTTTTATTGATTATACTGCGGTCACTTATGATGCAGATTATTTTCTATGCCCCATAGGTAAGTGCATTTTTTCGTACAGTCATGATTATTTTTTATATACGGATAGATATAGTGCCGTATATATGGAAAAAAGCTCGTACAAAACAAACTGTTTGTACGAGCTTTTTATTGATATTTGCTGCTGTTTTTGAAATAAATACTATTTTTTATTATGTCATAAAGAATAAATGGTTTGTTTTGCCTTTTATCTATTGCGATTTCTTTTTACGAATAAAATAGACACCATTCCGGACACGGACACCACTAACATAAGTACCCAGATAAAGTTGTTTGATGCATCGCCTGTATTAGCAGTATGCATATTGTTATGAGAACTGTCATCAGGTGGATATACTGTTGCAGAAACGTGTGTATTCGTAACAACAATATTTCCGTTCTCATCAATGGTTATATGGTTTGTATAACCATTGGGTATATTTATTTCTTTCACGGTATATTCTATTTCTTTGCTGTTTTCAAATTGAGGCAACTCAGTAAAAGTATAAGTCCAAGCGTTGTCTTCATTTAAGACAGTCTCATTTCCCACAGGAGTGCCGTTGGCATATAGCTGCACTTTGATTTCCGCAGGACGGATACCGTCTTGGTTGTTGTTATCATCCCAAACCTTTGTCACGGATTTTTCTACTGTTGCAGGTGTATGGGAGTTAGTCAGAGTAAAGTTTCCGTCTGTACCAGTTTCAACATTATCAGTATAATCTTTTGGAACATCAACTTCTTTTACGGAATAAACAATTTCTGTTCCTCCCTCAAACTGAGGTAAATCAGTAAAAGTATGAGACCAGGCATTGCCTTCATTTAATACAGTCTCGTTTCCAACAGGAGTGCCGTTGGCATACAGCTGTACTTTGATTTCCGCAGGACGGATACCGTCTTGGTTGTTGTTATCATCCCAGACTTTTGTCACGGATTTATTAACCAATGCTCTGTAAATACCCAGATTTTGATATTGTTTTTGATAAATAGTGATATTATTTTTCTGCATTTCGCTCAGAGTAGGTAGCGTAATATCTTTAATTTCTGCGGAGGTTAATATATTTTCAGGAGATTTTATTGCGTCTGATTTCGAGTTGATTGCTTCATCAGTTCCCATATTCTTATCGGTCACAATGTAATCTGCAAATGAAATTGGTGTTCCGGAATGATCTGTAAATACAACTCTATAGGTTCCTGATGGCAGTTTCGTAAATGAATATTCGCCATTTGCATTGGTAGTAGTAATGCAGTCGTTATTGTTGATGTCCTTTGCAATGGTTTCTTGTCCTGTAATAGCATCAGTATGATATAAAGTTACATTTAAACCATTGAGTCGTTCTTCTGCGTTACCAATTAAACCATCTTGGTCTGCATCAAGCCATGCAATACCAGAGAGAGTTCTTTCTCTAACATTAATTTTAGAAATAGGAGTAGTTAGCTCATTTAATCCGTCTGCTTTCATGGAAGCACTATTGCCATAGACATTACCACCATTATTGTTTGTAGGATGTAAGGTAATATCCAATACATATCGTTCGAATGTTGGCAGTGTGCCTTTTAATAATAAAGCGGTAACATCTTCGTTCAACTCATACACATTTTTATCTGCCAATGTTTGTGTTGGTACAAGTTCTTGGAACAATGTTTCATCCACGGTTGAAACGTTGGTTCCACGTACATTTTTGTCGGTAGATGAATATAATTTTATTTCTGAAGGAGCTGTTAAGGTAGCTGTAATAGTATAAGATCCGTTAAATGAAGAGCCATTAGCATCTCCGTTGTAAGGCATAACATCCAACATTTTATAGTTTGTATAATCCAAGCTGTTAGTATTTGTAAAAGCAATTCTCCATTGAATCTCTCCATTTATTTCAGCATCACTTTGGAGTGCCTGTTTAGATAAATTTAATGATTTATTGACTACCAAGGTAGCTGTAGCTTCGGATTGATTTGGGTGGGAAGGCCATTGAGAACTAAATACTCTGTTATCGCCTTCCGCTTCAATGTAAGCTGTGTTGTATACAGTATGAGTAGATTGTTGTAAATTGATATTCTCGAAATTCAATTCTGCATTAAATGTAATTGCAGGCAATACTACACCTGTGGGAACATTTTCAATAGTCCAGCTGACTTTGGTGGTTCCATCTGCTAACTTTTCAATAGATGCTGTAATTGGTTGATCACCATAATAAAATTTTGTATTGTTACTTACAGTTAGTTGAGCAGGAAGAATATCACTTATCGTTACTCGTCTGATGGTATCTCCTTCTTTACCGCTTGCAACGTTTAAGATAGGTTGTAAGCGGTAAGGAATAAACGTAACGCCTGTTGAAAGGTCAAATGATTTATTGTTTGCATCAATTGATTTTTCAATGCCTGCTTCCACACCTACAATTAATAATGAAGCACCTCTTGCATAGCTGGCCATAGAAGAACTGCTGTTCACAATTTGATGTGCATTATTATATTGTGCTTTTTCATATTGATTATTATCACGAACATAAGAGTTAGGTTGATTTAACTTATCATAGCTGTTTTTGTCTAAACGTGTATCATTTACAGTGATGTTTTTATTGGACTTATAGAAGGCTGCTGTATGGACTGTTTGGTACACATTTCCTTCTGTTGCAGTGCTCAATATATCCACATTAAATCCAATTTGGTATTGTGTTACTTCTTGCAGGTTTGTGATATTTCTTACTTCAGCCAAAACAGCAACGCAAACACCATCAGGATATGCTGCTTTTAAATCAGCCATGGACGCAAAGTACACCAAATCTTGCTCTTTTGAAGATAACATTTCAGTGTCGGATGTCCAACCTTCTCCATTGGGCTTTGCAGCATACAATAACGTCACATTCCCCGCAACATTCGAGCTTGTCGGAAGTCCATTGGATGCAGAAGCACTGGGCTGCATGGCTTCATCATCTATTCTCATCAATAAATTGACGGCCTTTAACTCATTTTTGTCATCACCGGCATAGGAAAAAGCACCAGCTATTTGTACAGTTGAACCCTTTAATGCGTAAGCATCTAACCCCATTCCTGCCTTATTACTGGAAAGGTTGCTGCCCCAAAAACCATTTTGTTGATTTTCTCTGCCGATATAATGGAATAATCCATAACTCCCATCTCGGAAAATTTCATAGTCCCTTATTACGGTATCATTTGTTGTGATGGATTGTGTCGTGCTAACCAGAGAATTGCCTAAACCGTCTTGGTAGGGTGCTTTCATGTTACTGTCGGAAATTTCTAATTGATATTTTTTATTGGTATTATCATTTTTATCCAGAGGAGCTACCATTTGAAAATAGGCTGTTGATATATAAAGATTTCCTTGGGAGGGAGTAGGACTAAGTGTAGTAGCGCCATTTCCCATTAAAGTCGGTGCGAATAACTCTCCCTTTTGGTTATATAAACTTGCCCCTGTAACTGTCACATCAATGCTCCCATCTTTGTTTTGCACAAATGTCCAGGTTCCTCCATTGTTTACTGTAAAACTGTTTGGGGAACCGGCAGAATTTGTTTGGGGCAGTGCAGCTGCATATACATCAGCGTTTCCGGCACCATTAGTTAAGTCGCGTCCACCAATACCGGTAGTGCCATAGGTATTTTCTTTATAATCCCATAACAAGGCTTGCAAGGAGGTGGGAACGCCGTTTTCGCTGATACTTGGATGTATTGTAAAAGTTAAGTTATCAGTTGTTTCGGGAACATAAAATCCTTTCATTCCCTTGTTACTGTCAACCGCTTTCATTCTCAAACCTACGCCAAAGTCCAGTAATCTGCCGTAGACACTGCCTGCATCTTTGTTAGAAGCGGTTCCGTTTCCTGTTGAAAAATCATAGGTACCAATGGAGTTCATTTTTGTTGGATTTACCAATTCAATGTCGTACATAGGTACTGCAGAAACAATGGCCTTTTCATCTGTTCCACTCATGACTTTTGTTTTCCATGAATCAGCAGATGTATCTTTTGTCAGTTTTACGTTGAAGGTAGGAATAACCTCTTGGGATTGATTCATGCCTTTTACGTTAACAGGTATATATTTTGTTTCTGAAAAAGATTGAAAACCTGCTCCACCGCCGGCACTGTTATATATGGTTTTACCTGTTAAGGTACAAACACCGTTTACATCTTCTTGGACGATATCTGTCATCCAGCTTTTTAAAACATCTTCATCAAATTCTGCGTATTTTTTTGAAACATTTAAGGTAAACTTAAATTCAAGTTCTACTGCCTGTATGTTACCGTTAATTTCACCTGAGTAAGTACATTCGTAGCCAATATCATCAAAAGATCTGACAATTGCATTATCTTTAGATGAATCATTGCCGGGATCATCATTTGCATCAAAAGGTGTAGTACCTGTGCTTACACGCTTGGCTGACTGAATTTTAAAATTCCTGACTTCTTCAGATGCTTCTGCATACAATGAGATGTTTTTCCCCACAATATCGGTTGTTTCTTCGTCGTTCGTACTGCTATTATCGGTCGAATTAGAACTGGAGTTGTTTTGTGATATGCTGGTTTGGGAATTCACCTGCTCTGCATATACCGAGACTGCACCGATAATACAGGAACATAGTATAGATAAAGCAAGAATGAATGCCAAAATCTTTTTCCATTTTTTTGTTTTCATCTAAATCTCCTTCTTTAATTTTTAATTCTCTTGTAACACAAAAGTGTCATCTATGTAAAAACAATAAACAAGTTCCTTTTGGAATGCATACCCTGAAATTCCCTTTTTCATTAAGTTGTTTACTGTTGATTACAAATGAAATTATTAGTGCGTATGCACTGCAAATTTGGTTGAAATATCAGACTTTATTTATTAAATATGTTACCCTTAAAAATATGATAAAATGTTTCAAAAATCCCTTAGTTTTGCTATTTTTATACATTTTATAGTCTGTGAAATAAAGTCTACCTTTTGTAACGAAAGGGTATATTTATGTAATCAATCAAATGTTGGCACAAAACAAAATAGAAATATTATTATTTTTGTATGTAAAAAGAAGAAGGCTGTTGTATAACAGCCTTCTTCTAGGTATAAAACGTATATTTATTTTTATTCTGCTTGAGAATTTTCTTTTATAATATCTTCAATTAATTGCTCCAGTTCTGCCAAGGTAGACAAATATCCCGCTCTGCGTCTGAACTCTGCCGCGCCATGGATTCCTTTTACATACCAGCCAACATGTTTACGGGCCTCTTTCATTCCATGTTGTTCTGTTTTGTGGTCGCATAAGGCTACCATATGTTTTCTCATAACCAGCATGCGTTCCATAATAGAAGGTGGAGGAAGAATGGTGCAGTTATCAGACAGATATGCGTTTATTTGTGAAAAAATCCAAGGATTTCCCAACGCACCACGACCTACCATAACCATATCACAGCCTGTTTCTTCTATCATCTTGGCAGCATCCTGCGCAGTGTTGATGTCACCGTTTCCGATTACGGGAATAGAAACGGCCTGTTTTACCTTACGAATTATATCCCAATCGGCAGGAGGCGTATACATATCCTCTCTGGTTCTGCCATGTACTGCAATTGCGTCAGCTCCGGCTTGTTCGCAAATACATGCTACTTCTACTGCATTGATACTGTTTTTATCCCATCCTTTACGGATTTTCACGGTTACAGGAACAGACACAGCTTTTTTAACAGCCGAGACAATATCTCCGCACAAATCGGGACGTTTCATCAAAGCACAACCGCCTCCGCTGTTACTGATTTTAGGAGCCGGACACCCCATGTTAATGTCAATGGCTTGGGGTTCAAATTCCATTGCTTTTTCAGCTGCTTTGGCCATAATTTCAGGTTGATCTCCAAAAATTTGGATTGCTGCAGGACGCTCTGCAGGGGACAGCTCCATTAACTCTTTGCTTTTTCGGTCACTGTATTGCAGCCCTTTTGAGCTTACCATTTCAGAGATGACGTATGCAGCGCCAAAAGAAGTGCACAGTTCACGAAAAGATTTATCCGAAACACCTGCCATAGGTGCCAAAATTGCTTTTCCATCAAAAGAAATATTGCCGATTTTCAAACTAAACCCTACCGTTTCTAAGTAAATTAAAATACATAAAATTTTAATAATGAGTTATTCTATCATAAAACAGGGAATAACGCAATTTTTGTTGTTGATAAACAGAAAGAGGGTGAAATAGAAACCTTGTGTTACAAATTGTGTTCTGACCACATAGCAGATTGAAGTTTTGGTAATTTTGAGAACATGATAATTCTGCTATAACCTAGCATCAGTAAAGCTAAAGTTTTTGGCTGTTACGAGAACGTTTTAGCTTTTAATGCGTTAAAAGTTGCAACACAATTTTTTAATGCTATAACAACCTAGCAACAGTAACAAAACTAAAGTTCTGGCTGTTGGCAAGAACGTTTTAACGTTTATAGGTTAGAAATTGTGAAACAATTTCTTTTATGTTATAACAACCTAGCAATAACAGCAAAATCGTAGATTTTGGTTATTGGCTAGAACGTTTTAGCATTAATAAGTTAAAAATTGCAAAGCAATTTTTTAAATGCTATAATAAAACAAATTATAGTTAAGCATTATTTTAACTATTTGGAAAGGTATGGAAATACTTATGAAGTTACTTGTGCTGGACGGAAATAGCATATTCAATCGAGCTTTTTATGGTATTAAGTTATTAACCACAAAAGACGGTACGTTTACAAACGCTATTTATGGTTTTTTAACTATGCTGTATAAAATCAAGGAGGATACAAATCCCGATGCGGTAGCGGTAGCATTTGATATGCGTGCGCCAACATTTCGCCACAAAGAGTACGATGGTTACAAGGCTCAGCGCAAAGGCATGCCACCGGAATTGGCACAGCAGCTGCCAATTTTAAAAGAGCTTTTAACGTTGCTGGGTTACCAAATTGTAGAATGTGAAGGATACGAAGCGGACGATATTTTAGGAACTTTGGCGCGAGTATGTACAGAAGAAGGTCACGAATGTGTGTTGGCCACAGGAGACAGAGACAGCTTGCAGTTGGTCAATCCGTCAGTTACAGTACGTTTGGCGGCTACAAAGTTTGGGCAGCCGGTTGTAACAGTATACGATGAAGCCAAAATAAAAGAGGACTATGGTGTGACGCCGCACCAGTTAATTGACATCAAAGCATTGCAAGGAGATAGTTCCGACAATATCCCGGGTGTTTCAGGAATAGGTGCAAAAGGCGCGGCGGATTTGATTCAAAAATATGGAAGCATTGAAGCAATTTATCAAAATTTTGACCAGCTGGATTTAAAACCTGCCATGCGTAAAAAACTGGAAGAGGGCAAAGAGTCCGCCTTTTTAAGTTATAAGCTTGGTACCATCTGTCTGCAAGCGCCAATTGATACCAATTTGGAACATTACCATGTGTCAGAGGGAGATGTTCAGGCAGCTGTACGGTTGATGGCAAAATTAGAATTGTTCAGTTTGATTAAAAAATGGGGCTTGGATCAAATTGAAGTGGAACAAGAATCACTTATCACGGAACAATCTCTGCAAATTAAGGAATGCGATGATACGCAAAGTTTACTGCAGCAATTACAAAAAACAGGCAGCGCCTATTTTTTGGTGTCTTATCGGGACAAACAAGTTGAAACTTTATATTTTCATTTAGAGAATACCATTTGTACTGTTAATACAGCGAAACATGCTGATTTTTTAAAAGCGTTTTGTGAAAGCGAGGATATCAAAAAGTATACTCATAATGTCAAACCGTTGTATGCTGCGTTATATAGACAGAATATCGGTTTGGTTCAGGTAGAAATGGATACCATGCTTGCGGGTTATTTGCTCAATCCTTCTTCTTCCAATTATGAAATAGAGCGTATGGCAACAGAATACGGTGTGGAGCAGCCCCAAATGGATTCTCAGCGGGCCGAACAGGATCCTATGGTAAAATGGGCGGCAATCTATCCTGCTTTATATAGAATGATAGATGATAAAATTTCTCAAAATACGCAGCATAAATTGCTGCACGAAATTGAACTTCCACTTGCCAAAGTATTGGCGCAAATGGAGGAATTGGGTTTTGCCGTCGATAAAGAAGGCATTGCCGAATACGGTGAAATTATGCAGAACAAAATCGACCGGCTGCAGGATTTAGTATATGAGGAAGTCGGTTACCAGTTTAATTTAAATTCTCCAAAACAATTGGGAGAAGCGCTGTTTATAAAATTGGGTCTGCCTGCGGGCAAAAAGACAAAAACAGGATATTCCACCAATGCAGAAGTGTTGGAAAAACTCCGTTATGAACATCCCGTGGTGGAACTGATTTTGGAATATCGTACATTGGCAAAAATCAAATCTACGTATTGTGACGGTTTGTTAAAAGTGGTGGAGGAAGATGGACGCATCCATTCCAGTTTCAATCAGACAGAAACACGGACAGGCCGTATCAGTTCAACGGAACCCAATTTGCAGAATATCCCTGTTCGTACTGATGTTGGCAGAGAGCTGCGCAAGTTTTTTGTTGCAAAAGAAGGCTGCGTTTTAGTAGATGCAGACTATTCTCAGATTGAACTGCGTGTATTGGCACATGTAGCAAACGACTCCGGCATGATAGAAGCATTTAAAGAAAATGATGATATTCACCGCAATACTGCCGCACAAGTGTTCCATATGCCTCGTGAAATGGTAACACCGTTAATGAGAAGCCGTGCAAAAGCGGTTAACTTTGGTATCATTTACGGAATCGGTGCATTTTCGCTTGCAAAAAATATAGGCGTTACCCGTAAAGAAGCAGAGGAATATATCAAAACGTATTTGGACCATTTCAGCGGTGTGCGCAATTACATGACAAATGTGGTGGAACATGCAAAAGAAACCGGCTATGTGGAAACGTTATTCGGACGTAGACGTTATCTTCCCGAATTGAGTTCGTCCAACTTCAATTTGCGTTCTTTTGGAGAGCGTGTTGCCATGAATATGCCAATTCAGGGTACTGCTGCGGATATCATCAAAATTGCAATGATTCGCGTAGTGCATCGATTGGAAAAAGAAGGTTTGCGCGCCCGTTTAATCTTACAAGTGCACGATGAATTGATTGTAGAGGCTCCGGAAGAAGAAGCTCCTCTGGTTCAGCAGCTGTTGACAGAAGAAATGGAACAGGCAATTCACCTATCTGTTCCAATGGTAGCGGAAGCAACCATCGGAAAAACTTGGTATGATGCAAAAGCTTAAATATTGCTTTTGCATACAAACAGCTGGATACATTGCATGATACACCGAGAGTAAATCATCTCTCGGTGTATTCCTATTACATAACAAATGGATAAGGGGAACGGATATGGTTTTTATTTGCCCTATTTGTAAGAAAAAATTAGAAAATACAGTTCATACATACTGCTGTGAAAACGGACATAGTTATGACGTATCTGCGCAAGGCTATGTTCATTTGCTGCCGCCGAATAAAATGCATTCCAAAATTCCGGGAGATAACCGTCAAATGGTTGCGTGCCGCAGAGAATTTTTGGAAACAGGTCTTTACCTTCCGTTCAGTAATCGGCTCAATGATTTGGTGGAGGAAGCAATTAGAAATAAAACGCAGCCTGTCGTTTTGGATGCAGGCTGCGGAGAAGGCTACTATACAGGGCGTGTGAAAGCGCATTTGGACGCATTGGGAATTCAGGCAGAGTTTGCAGGATTTGATATTTCTAAATTTGCCGTGAAAGCGGCGGCGAAAAAGTACCGTGATATTCAATTTGCAGTGGGCAGTATTTTTGACAGTCCTATTGAAAGCAATTCGGCAGATTGTTTGCTGAATATTTTTGCCCCCATTGTGCCTGAGGAATTTCAAAGAATTGTAAAGCACGGCGGTGTTATGATACTTGCGGTTCCGGGAGCACGCCATTTGTTTGGATTAAAAGAGATTTTGTATGAACACCCTTATGAAAATGAAGAAAAAGATACATTTTACGATGGATTTGCGTTTCAGAAACGTGTCACTGTCAAAGATGAAATTTACATTACCCAACATGATATCATTGCCGACTTATTTGCAATGACGCCTTATTATTGGAAAACCACCATACAAGGCAGCGAACGTTTGAAGCGTACGGAGACGCTGAAAACGGAAATTCATTTTGATTTCTTGGTGTATCAGAGAATATAGAAAAAGGAGAAATTGCATTGCGCAAACAAAAAAATCCGTTAAAACCTTTGGAATACCAACCGTTTAATCCTCATAAGGCTTTTGAAATGTTAAGAAAAGATACAGATACCATTGTTATCTTCATTCATGGTTTTTTAGGCAGTCCCCATCAATTTATTAGTCTTGCTGATTTTGTATACCATATGGGATATGCGTGTGCCGCTTTGTTACTTCCGGGTCATGGCGGTACAGCGAAGGATTTTGCACATAGTTCGCAGCAACAATGGACAGAGCAGGTCCATAAAGAAGTGCATCGCTATGCAGAGTTGTACCCAAATGTTTATTTGATGGGGCATTCTATGGGAGGTTTGCTTGCAATTAATGAAAGCATCTGCTCCAAAGCCAACGTAAAAGGTCTGATTTTGCTCAATACTGCCATTAAAATAGGACTAAAAAGCCGCAGCTCTTTGTATTCCACAAAGAATTTTTTCAGCCGAAATCCAATTTATAATCGCATTGACCGCTATTACAGAGAAAATAACAGCGTAACAGTAGATAATATCCTGTACACCGTAGGCTGGCTGCCAAGAGTAGTCGATTTAACCCGGTTGTCCAGACTTGCAGTGAAAAATTTGCCTAAGGTGACTGTTCCCGTGTTAATTACCCAGTCTCGCAATGATGAAGCAGTGCTGTGGCGCAGTGCGGAAACCATCGAAAAAGGGCTTACCAACTGTCCTTATCACAGGTTGGTATACTTGCAGCGGTCTTGGCATTCTTATTACTTTAAAAAGGAACGAAAGCAGCTTCAGGATGAAATAAAATGCTTTTTGGATATCTGCACCGGCAAAAATTTGGGGCGATAGAGAAATCATATAAGGTACTTTAAAAAAAGAATAGTTTCGTGTATAATAAAGAAAAATGATGGAAACAGCAGAAAGCAAAGGAGAGGTTCAATATGTTAGTTTATTTTATTTGTACCGGCAATACTTGCCGCAGTCCAATGGCAGCAGCACTTTACTATAAACATTTGAATGATAACGGAACAAATTACGTACAAGTGGAAAGCGGTGGATTGGCAGCTTACGAAGGTGATAAAGTAAGTGACAATGCCGTAGAAGCTTGCAAAGAGTTAAACGTTGATATTTCAAACCACATTGCCCACAGATTAAGAGGAAAAGATTTAATCAGAGGAAACTTTTTTGTTGTAATGGAACCTGTACACAGACAAATTCTGGTAGAAGCAGGTGTTGACCCTGACCAAGTTTATGTCTTGGGCGGACCGGAAGGAATTCCTGACCCATATAAAAAAGATGCGGAAGAATTCCGCAAAGTAAGAGACCAAATTATTGCCTCTTTTGCAGATTTGGATAATGTATTGTTTACACAAGCAAAACAGGCGTGGAAAAAATAAGTATGAATGCCGACATTCAAATGGTACCTATGCAGGAGAAGCATATTCCCGCTCTGGCTCAGCTGGAGCGGCTTTGCTTTTCCCAGCCATGGACTGAAAGCGGCTTGCGCAGCGAACTTCACAATAAGCTCGCTGTTTTTTGCGTTGCAGAGCAAAACGGACAAGTATTGGGTTATGCAGGAATGCAGTGTGTGATGGGTGAATGTTATATTAATAATATTGCAGTTTTTCCACAGTTTAGAGGTATGGGGATTGGTACCCGGTTGGTACAAATGCTGATGGAGCAGGCGATACAGAGGGATGGAGTTTTTATTTCCCTGGAAGTACGCGTTTCCAATCAACAAGCCATTTCTATTTATCGAAAACTTGGTTTTCATGAAGTGGGCTGCAGAAAAAATTTTTATACAGCGCCTGTGGAAGATGGTTTGATTATGACAAAAGAGTTTAAGAGTCAGTAAGGGAGAGATGGTATGAAACTATTAGCAATTGAAAGTTCCTGCGATGAAACCGCAGCTGCCGTTGTAGAAAACGGAAGAACAGTGCTTTCTTCCGTGGTTGCTTCTCAAATTGAAGAGCATAAGCTGTATGGCGGGGTTGTTCCGGAAATCGCCTCCCGACGACATAGTGAGGCAATTGTTGGCGTTACAAAACAAGCATTGGAACAAGCTCATGTCACATTAAAAGAATTGGATGCCATTGCCGTTACCTACGCTCCCGGATTAATTGGAGCGCTGTTGGTAGGCGTAAACTTTGCAAAAGGATTGGCGCTTTCTACAGGATTACCGCTAATCCCTGTACATCATCTGCGTTCCCACATTGCGTCCAACTATATCACCTCTCCTGAATTAAAGCCTCCGTTTTTGTGCTTGGTTGTCTCCGGAGGACATACACATATTATAGATGTCAAAGATTACACAGATTTGCATGTTATTGGGCAAACCAGAGATGATGCGGCCGGCGAAGCGTTCGATAAAGCTGCAAGAGCTATGGGAATGTCTTATCCGGGCGGCGTGCATCTGGATAAAATTGCAGAGCAAGGTGACGAAAATGCGTTTACATTGCCGCATCCTACCGTACAAGGTTCCCCTTTCGATTTTAGTTTTTCTGGATTAAAAACGGCAGTTATTAATTTGATACACAACGCTTCTCAAAAAGGAGAACAACTTCCCGTTGCGGATTTATCTGCCTCTTTCCGAAAGGCTGTGGTAGATTGCTTGCTCAAAAATGTGATTTTGGCAATGAACGAGACAAATTATAAAAAATTGGTTATTGCAGGCGGTGTTTCTGCAAATTCTTTGTTAAGAAGAAGATTACAGCAAGAATGCAAGGAAAAAGGCTGGGAAATTCATATGCCGGCTTTGAATTTATGCGGAGATAACGCAGCTATGGTAGGTGCTCAAGCCTATTATGAATTTTTAGCAGGAAAAATTGCAGGAATGGATTTAAATGCTTGCGCGGCGATGCCGATAGATAACAATTTTTAGCAAATTTAACTAAAAATTATGAGATTATAAAACAAAATTCATAAAATACTCATTGATTAATGAAAGCAGATGTATTATACTTAAATTATTGAATAGAAAATTTTGGCTGGTTCCACACAGCCAGGAGGAGACTGAGATGACAAAAAATGAAACCATGTTAAATTGGGTTGGCGAGATGAGAGAGCTGGTACAACCGGATCAAGTTGTTTGGATTGACGGTTCACAGGAACAGCTGGAAGCTCTTCGCGCGAAAGCTTGCAATGATGGTGACTTAATCAAATTGAATCAAGAAAAACTTCCGGGTTGCTATTTGCACCGTACTGCCCTCAATGACGTTGCACGCGTAGAGGCAAGAACATTTATCTGTTCCAAAAAAGAAGAGGATGCAGGTCCTACCAATCATTGGAAAGAACCTGTTGAGACTTATAAAATGCTGTACGATATTGCAAGAGGCAGCTACAAAGGAAAAACGATGTATGTAATCCCTTATTCCATGGGTCCGATTACTTCTCCATATGCAAAGGTTGGACTTGAGGTGACAGACTCTATTTACGTTGTGTTGAACATGGCAATCATGACCCGTGTAGGCAAAGAGGTGCTTGCTCATTTTGGGGATACCAATAATGACTGGGTACGTGGTTTGCATGCAAGCTGTGATATTGATGAGGAAAAACGTTACATATGTCATTTTCCGGAGGATAATACGATTATCTCTGTAAACTCCGGTTACGGCGGCAACGTTCTGCTTGGCAAAAAATGCTTTGCGCTGCGTATTGCTTCTTTCCAAGGAAAGAATGAGCAGTGGATGGCAGAACATATGCTGATTTTAGGTGTGGAAAATCCAAAAGGTGAAGTAAAGTATATTACAGCTGCATTCCCATCTGCTTGCGGAAAAACAAATCTTGCCATGTTAATTCCACCGGAAGGTTACCGTAAAAAAGGATACAAAGTTTGGACTGTAGGCGATGACATTTCTTGGATGAGGAAAGGTCCTGACGGCAGATTATGGGCAATCAATCCTGAAAACGGTTTCTTTGGCGTTGCGCCGGGTACCAACCAAAAATCCAATCCAAATGCGTTGGCAACCGTTCAAAAAGGAACTATTTATACCAATGTTGCGCTGAACTTGGATAATGATACTGTATGGTGGGAAGGTCTGGACAAAAATCCACCGAAAAATGGTGTGGACTGGAAAGGAAAACCTTGGGATGGTACCACTGCAGAAGAGAAAGGTGCACATCCAAACAGCCGCTTTACGGCGCCAGCAGAAAATTGTCCTTGCATCAGTAAGGAATTTAGCTCACCGGCAGGTGTGCCTATCTCCGCGATTATTTTTGGTGGCCGTCGCCAAAAAACAACTCCGTTGGTTTATCAGTCCCGTGATTGGAATCATGGTGTGTTTGTAGGCTCTATTATGGCTTCCGAAACAACTGCAGCAGCTACCGGTCAGGTTGGTGTGGTTCGCCGTGACCCGATGGCAATGCTGCCATTCTGTGGTTATCATATGGGCGATTACTTTGCTCACTGGATTGAAATGGGTGAGATTCTTGGTGAGAAAGCTCCAAAAATCTTTAACGTGAACTGGTTCCGTCAAGATGAAAACGGCAAATTTATGTGGCCGGGCTTTGGCGATAACCTACGTGTGCTGGATTGGATTTTGGAACGTTGCGAAGATAATGTAGATGCAAAAGAAACCCCAATTGGCTATTTACCATACGTTGAGGATATTAATACAGAAGGTTTGGATATCGAAAAAGAAACCTTAGAAAAAATCCTGACTGTTAACAATGAAGAATGGTTAGGTGAAGCAGCAGGTATTGAAGAATTCTATCAGAAATTCGGAGATAAACTTCCTGCTGAACTGAAAAATCAATTGACTGCTCTAAAAGAACGTTTATCGAACTAAAAAATCCCCTCCATGTTTATACCATGGAGGGGATTTTTCTATGCTGAAAAAATTTGCTTAGCTGCGGCTGATTTTTAGTACAATTTCCTCTTCCAAATAAGCAGGAATTTTCTCTAAAAACGTTTTTAAATGAGTTGTTTGGTTATGTTTTTCCACACTTTCATCATCAGCCCAATTTTCTACAATGATATATTCGTTGTGATGCTTTACATTTCTAAAATGGTCATAAAATAAACAACCGTCATCCTGACGAGATTTTTGTACCATATCGTCTAAAAATGCCAGATAATCTTGTTCTTTTTCTGCTTTCACTTTTAACAGTACGTTGATGGTAATCATGAGAAGTCCTCCAGTTTCATTTATAAAAAATATAAGTATCTTATTCATGGAGACACTATATTTTTGGGCTTAAATTTTTTGTTAAATGACCATACCGCCGTTAATGCCAAATACTTGACCTGTGATAAAATCAGAATGGTCCGAAGCTAAAAAGCCTACCATTTGGGCAACATCTTCCGTCGTTCCAATGACTCCCAAAGGGGTTTCTTCTTTTAGCATCTCCAGAGTTTGTTTATCCAAATGGCTGTTCATAGCAGTTTTTATCACGCCGGGTGCTACGCAGTTTACTTGGATGTGAGAGGGGCCCACTTCTTTTGCAAGTGCTTTTGTCAAACCAATGACGGCCGCTTTAGAGGCGGAGTAGTGGACTTCGCAGGATGCTCCTACTTGTCCCCACATAGAAGAAATATTGATGATTTTTCCGTTTTTGTTGTGAATCATATCCGTCAATGCCTGCCGGCAGCATAAGAACATGCTCTTTACATTTACTGAAAACATCGTGTCCCATTCTGTTTCTGTAATGTCTGAAAATAACTTCTGTTGTGAAATTCCTGTATTGTTTACCAGCAATGAAACAGTGCCCAAATGTTTTTTTGTTTCTTCAAACATAATTTTTACTTGAGAAGCATTGGATACATCTGCGCAAATGGCAATTGCTTTATTTCCCAGAGAATGTTTGTTTAACTCTGCGGCAAGTTCTACTGCACAAGTTTCACTGCGGAAATAATTAATGGCAACATTGTAACCTTGCTCAAATAACTGCTGTACAATTGCTTTTCCAATACTACGGGAACCGCCGGTTACCAGTGCGGTGGGGTATATCATAAAAACACCTCCTGATGCTTTATGTCATGTTACCTGTTGTCAGCATAATTGCTGCTAAAGCAGCAACGGGTGCTGTTTCTGTTCTCAAAATACGTGGCCCTAAAGTGGCTTTTTTTGCTCCTAAGTCAAGGGCAAATTGTACTTCTTCCTCTGAAAACCCACCTTCAGGACCAATAAAGATAGAGTATGCTTTACAGGAAGGGTCAATGCATTGCTGCAAAGACTGTCCTCCGCCTTCGTAGAAGAAGAGAACTGTGCTTTCTGAAACAGATTGTCTTAGTGCGGCTGAAAAGTCCGTTAAGGGGCTTACAGGAGGCAATATCCCCCTGCCGCATTGCTTTGCTGCTTCAACGGAAATCTTCTGCCATCGTTCTACCTTTTTTTGAGCAGATTTTTGGTCAGGACGTGATACACACCGTTGTGTTAGCATAGGTACAATGCGGGTAACTCCCATTTCTACTGCCTTTTGAACAACACTGTCCATTTTATCAGATTTGGGAAGCCCCTGATATAATGTTACAGATACAGAAGGTTCGCTGATAGTGGGGACAGAACTGTTCACGGATACCACAACTTGATGCTCGTCCATAGAGGAGATGGTGCAGTGATAATCCATACCTTGACCGTTGCAAAGGACTAAAGATTCTCCGACCTTCATACGTAAAGATTTTGTAATATGCTTGCTGTCTTCTCCTGTAATAATCGCTTGACGGCTCGGAGATTCATTGATGAAAAATCTTGGCATAAAAGTCACCTCTTTGTTTATTGTCTTTATTTTATCACATGCTGTATCCGGCGTAAATAACTTTTCCTGTCTTTGCTAAATAGAAAAAGAAAAGAGGCTTTCATATAAAGCCTCTTAATAGTTAAAATTCTAATTTTTTATTGATATAATCAACCAAATTATCAATTGCAATGCGTTCCTGCTGCATGGTATCGCGGTCGCGGACAGTAACGCATTGGTCTTCCAAGCTGTCAAAATCGTAAGTAATACAGAATGGAGTACCAATTTCGTCCTGTCTGCGGTAACGTTTACCAATAGAGCCTGCATCGTCATATTCCACCATAAAATGTTTTGATAACATTGCGCGTACTTCTTCCGCTTTTTCACCTAATTTTTTGGAAAGAGGTAAAATAGCTGCTTTATATGGAGCAAGAAACGGATGCAGTCTCATCACGATACGAGTGTCCTTTTCATCAATGACTTCTTCGTCATAAGCGTCACATAAAAATGCAAGTGCAATACGGTCGGCTCCCAAAGATGGCTCAATGACATAAGGAATGTAGCGCTCGTTTGTTTCAGGGTCAAAATACTCCAGGCTTTTGCCCGAATGTGTCTGATGCTGTGTGAGGTCGTAGTTTGTTCTGTCTGCAATGCCCCATAGTTCTCCCCAGCCGAATGGGAACAAAAATTCAATATCAGTAGTAGCGGTGGAGTAAAATGAGAGTTCTTCAGCGCTATGGTCACGCAAACGAATGTTTTCTTCTGCAATACCCAAGTTCAAAATGAATTGTTTGCAGTAATCTTTCCAATAATAGAACCAGTCAAGGTCTGTACCCGGTTTGCAGAAGAATTCCAGCTCCATTTGTTCAAATTCACGAGTACGGAAAACAAAGTTGCCGGGAGTAATTTCGTTACGGAAAGATTTTCCGATTTGTGCTACACCGAACGGTAGTTTACGACGTGTAGTACGCTGAATATTGGCAAAGTTTACAAAAATGCCTTGTGCTGTTTCTGGGCGCAGAAAAATTTCGTTTTTTGCATCTTCTGTTACGCCTTGGAATGTTTTGAACATGAGGTTAAATTTACGAATATCTGTAAAATTTGTGGAGCCGCAAGCAGGACATGCCACTTTATGCTCGCGGATATAGTCGGCCATTTGCTCGAAAGTCATAGCATTTGCATCACCGCCGACCTCTTCAATTAATTTATCTGCACGGTGACGTGTTTTGCATTCACGGCAGTCCATAAGAGGGTCAGAAAATCCGCCAACGTGTCCGGAAGCAACCCAAACCTGCGGATTCATTAAAATAGCGGAATCAAGCCCTACATTATAAGGACTTTCTTGGACGAATTTTTTTAACCATGCTTTTTTCACATTGTTTTTGAATTCAACACCCAAAGGTCCGTAATCCCAAGTGTTGGATAGTCCGCCGTAAATTTCGGAGCCTTGATATACATAGCCTCTGTTTTTACAAAGAGCTACAATTTTTTCCATGGTTTTTTCGCTGTTCAACATATTTATTATCCTCCACGCTTACTTTTGTTTTGTATGCTGTTTATTATTAAATATAAATAATTTACTGAATATATAATTCATAATAATTACAATTATGTTGGAAATAATTTTAACAATCCATACATTAATGCCCCATAGATCTGCCATTAGCCATACGACCAGCATATCAAATCCTAGGGAAATCAAACGAGCGATTAAAAAGAAAACGGTTTCTTTCAATAATACTTTTTTATCTGTAGATTTGCTGTTAAATACAAAAATTTTATTTGTGACAAAAGCAAATATAACAGATAGTATCCACGCAATTGTATTGGACAAATAAATATCCCATTTTAAAATATCTGACAATAAGCCGCATACTGCAATATTGATAGCAGTTGTTAAAATACCAAAAACAAGGTACAGAATGGTTTCTTTATTAATCAGCTTTTTCCACAACTTTTCCAAATTTTCGCCTCCAAGGTACTATATTCTTATAGTGTACCATTACAAATGAATACATGCAAGCCGAAATCCGTAAGAAAAATTGTGAATTACAATATTTTTATAAAAAAATAAAAAAAGGGGTTGACGAAATGTTTAATATGCGATATAATCAACAGGCGAGTTCAAAAGCAGATAGTTTTTGAAGCATAAATCGAGGTGTAGCTCAGTTTGGTAGAGTGCTTGGTTTGGGACCAAGATGCCGCAGGTTCGAACCCTGTCACCTCGACCATTACCGTAAGGTAATCTTATGTGTCTAGGCGTTGACACATTCTGCGGTTAGTGATATAATCACAATCGTAGCAATACGCTGGTGTAGCTCAGTTGGTAGAGCAGCTGATTTGTAATCAGCAGGTCGGGGGTTCAAGTCCGTCCACCAGCTCCAATATGGGAGAATTCCCGAGTGGCCAAAGGGGGCAGACTGTAAATCTGTTGCGTCATGCTTCGATGGTTCGAATCCATCTTCTCCCACCAGCGAAAACCGACATGTTTAACATGTCGGTTTTTTTATATATTCTCCCCTACCTTCACACCAATTAATGTTTTGGAGGAAAATTAAGTGTTTCAGTTTGAAATTCAATCTTTTGCCTATAAAGATTTTGATAGTTGGTGTTTACCTTGGGACTATCATTGTTTATATATTTTAGAAAATGGCTATCAGGTCTATATTGGAGAAACAAAAGAAGTGATTCGTAGAAGCAAGGAACACTGCCTGCCTTCTGATTTCTGTAATCAGTTCCATTTTCAGCACGTTTATGTCATTACTAGTGAGGATTTTGAGGAAACTCCTGCGAAGCATTACGAAGATCTACTTATCCGCCTTATGCGCGCGGATGGAAAGTTTGAAGTTGTAAATCAAAAAAACGGCGAATGGACTCATTATAAACGAAAGAATCAGTTCGAGGTTTCTTTTGATCAGCTTTGGCTAAAATTGGAAAGTCTTGGGCTTGTGGATGAAAAGCATTTTCAATCCATTCTCAATACGGGTATGTACAAATACTGTCCGGATACTATGAATGTAACACAAGCACAGCACGAAGCTTTAACCAGCATCATTCATACCATTGATTCCGGAGAAACGTTCCCTCATATCGGTCAGGGTTTTTTAGCAAGGCCAATATTAATAGAGGGAGATGCTGGAACAGGAAAAACTGTTGTTGCAACTACTTTATTTTACTATTTAAAGACGCACCCTAAATATAAAAGTTTAAAAATAGGGCTAGTTTATTCTAATCCCGCTATGAGAAATGTAATACAACAAGTTTTTGCGCATACACCGGGATTAAGAAAAACAGATGTTATCGCACCTATTGATGTTACTAAACACCACTATGATATTATCATTTGCGATGAGGCACAACGATTGCGGCAAGCCAAAAATATCGGTCGCTATATAGTTCATTTTAAAAAAGGTAATGAACGACTGCACTTGGATAATTCTCACGATGAGTTGGATTGGTTACTGTTAAATGCCGGCCGGCTGATTTTATTCTATGATCCGAAGCAAATTGTTTGCCCTTCTGATATATCCCAAACAAAATTCGATGGCCGTTTGAAGGACCGTAAACGCGGTATACGGCCTGTTGAGTTGAAAGAACAGATGCGTATCCATGCTGGCAGCCAATATGTGCCCTATATTTACGACATCTTATTCCAGAGAAATAATATTTCAAAAAAGTTTGTAAATTATGATTTTAAATTGTTCTCAAGTTTTCAAGATATGTGGAATGCATTGGAAGAAAAAGAGGCTGCCGTTAAATTGTGCCGTTTCTGCACCGGTTACGGATGGCCATGGGTTTCAAAAGAAGATTCGAAAAAACCGGATATCCAGTTAGAAGGCCGTGAAATATGGTGGAACCGGCAAACAGATGGTTGGCTGCAAAATCCAGAGGCCAAACTTGAGATGGGAAGTATTTATTCTCTGGCCGGACTGGATATAAATTATGCCGCAGTAATTATTGGGCCGGATCTTATTTATGATATTAAAGATCAGAAAATCAAAGTGAACAGGCAGAATTATTTTGATAATAAAGTAAAGCAGGGCGTTACAGACGAGGAGCTGACTGCTTTTTTGTTAAAAACATATGCTGTACCTATGACGAGAGGAATTCTTGGTACATATGTGTATACTTGTGACCAGAATTTGTTCCGGTATCTCCAAAGATTTATTCCAACTGCATAAAAGTGTATGAAATGATGGATGGCATCTAAAGCGTCCATCCCTTTCAGCCAGGTCGGTCATAATAGATGATCAACCCATGTTTGTCCGTATTCATGTAGGTTTGTGAGTTTTTCGGAGTGCAAAATCCAAAGTAATTTTCCATAGATATTTTTCCATCAAATGGCGAAAATAAGGCTTTTACGAACAGATATAGGACTTCCGTCTGAATTTTCAGGAGGAAATTCCGCTTTTTTATTTTCCCGCGGTAGAGGGTTATGTCGGGATAAAAATTAATCATTTAGGAATATTTTTTGATGGGTTTCTCCCTAATGGTATTGTTCTGAGAGTCAAACGTAAGCTTAAATTAAAATAATAAAAGCCCCCATGGGGGCTTTTATTATTTTATTGAAAAAACTAGATTTATAAAATTCTGCATTGCAGGTGAGATAAACTTGTTTTTATGATAGGCAAGACATACTGTGTTTTGAAAAGAAAAATCTGAGATATGAATTTGGGCCAGTTGATTTTTGGAAACTTCTTTTTTTGCAAGTTTTTCTGGTAGTATTGTAACGCCAAGGCCAAGATAAGTAGCTTCCAATAACGCTTCTTGAGATGAACTTTCCCAAGCAGGTTCTATGGGATATCCCAGCTGGGAAACAGCAGATTGGAATGCACAAAAGGCGCCGCTGTTTCTCTCTCGACATAACAATGGTTGTGAAATGAATTCACTCAAAGAGACTGTTTTGCCCGCCATACTATGTGTTGGACAACATACTGCTACATGGGCCTCAGAAAATATGGGAGAAAGCTTGATAAACGGAGAATGGATGATTCCGCCCACAATTCCTAAATCCAGCTGATTCTCCAATAATAATGTTTCAATTACTTCTGTGGTAGAAATGCGAACTTGAGTGCGTATATTTGGAAGCTGCTGCTCAAACAGTTCAATATATTCTGGTAAATAATAACTTCCTACATTTACACTTGCCCCTATTCGGAGGATTCCGAGCGCGTCAGGATTTTGAAATGATGTTTCAATATCATCATAAATGCTAATTAAATGGGTGGCATGGCTCAGTAATGCCTTTCCTTCTTCTGTAATGTGTAATCTTTGATTAATCCTGTCGAAAAAACGTGTTCCGTAATGCTGTTCCATTTCACGGATAGCAACGCTAACGGTAGGCTGAGTAACATACAGCAACTGAGCTGCTTTTGTGATACTTTCTGTGCTTGCAACTGCTATAAATATGCGAAAATGTCGTATAGTCACAGTATCTCCTCTTTCTATATATCATAGTTAAATATCTAATAACTTTATAAAATAATAATATTTTTATTATGATTGTGCAAGCGGTATAATAACAACAGAAAGCGACTATTTATACAGGGATATTGAGATGTCGTACATAAAAGAGTAAAAAGTAGGAAAGTTTTTAACACTATAGGGATTTATAAAAGGAGAATATCGGTTTGCAGCATACAGGGTGCCATAATGCTTTATCCTCGCAATTTTTACATTAGAAGTTAAGTATCACCGAAAAAATTTGAAAGAGAATGTATAAGAGAAAAAATCGTTCGGTAAGACAATATTTCATAAATATTATGGAAAATTCACTTTTTGCGGAGTTTGAAGAAAAAATTAAGAAAGTATATATAATAATTAGTATTTTCTTGACAATCAATTATACAGTAGACGTTATCATGATTTTAAGTAAACATATAAAAGGTGCTGTTGTATGCAGCCATAATCGGAACATGTCAATGCCATATTTATTTTGGTCGAAAAGGGAGCGCTATTCATTGTGCAAGAAGAATAAGAAAACTACAGATAAGATATCAAAACAAAATACTCCGTTAGCTGAACAGAAAAAAGAACAAATTCCAAAACATAACATAAAAAAATTGATTACCTTGTTTTCGACAACATTATACATTAGTGCCTTTACGTTTGGTGGAGGCTTTGTGATTGTAACATTTATGAAAAGAAAGTTTGTAGATCAGCTAAAATGGATTAATGAAAAGGAAATGTTGGATTTTACGGCACTTGCCCAATCTTCTCCGGGAGCGATTGCAGTAAATGCTGCAATATTGGTGGGATGGAAAATTTGTGGATTTGCCGGTATGTTGGTTGCAGTTTTAGGGACAATTCTGCCTCCAATGATCATTCTTTCGGTTATTTCATTTTTCTATGCAGTATTTGTGAACAATATATGGGTAGCTGTTGTTCTAAAAGGGATGCAGGCAGCAGTGGCCGCTGTTATATTGGATGCTGCATGTGATTTAGGCATTAATGCAGCAAAAGAAAAAAGTATCTTGTCTGGTATTATTTTTATTGCAGCCTTTGTTTGTGATTTTATATTCCAATTAAATGTGATATATATCATTTTGGCAGCTGTTGTTTTGGGAATCATCAAGACATTCATCCTTCGCTATAGGGAGATGAAATCATGATATATTTAAAACTGTTTCTCAGTTTTTTGCAAGTTGGAGTATTCAGCATCGGCGGTGGTTATGCAGCGATTCCTATTATTCAAAGTCAAGTGGTGGATTCCAATCACTGGCTTTCTATGGGAGAGTTTACCAACCTTGTCACCATCGCAGAAATGACGCCCGGCCCTGTATCTATTAATTCTGCGACTTTTGTGGGTATCCGTATTGCGGGTATTCCCGGTGCAATTGTAGCTACATTAGGGTGTATCTTACCGGCTTGTATTATCGTTTCTGTTTTGGCTATGGTTTATCGTAAGTTTTCCGGCACAGCTGCCATCAGTGATGTATTAAGCACCTTAAGGCCTGTTGTAATTGCTCTTATTACAGCTGCCGGCCTGTCTATGTTGCAAACAGCATTATTCGGAAATCGGTCGGTTCGTATACAAAATATTGAATGGATTAGTGTAATATTATTTGGTGCAGCTTTTTTCATGCTGCGTATACGGAAATGGAACTCTATTCTTGTTATGTGTTTGTGCGGCGTGGCTAGTTTGATTATTTATTGTATCTCTCTTATATAAAATGAAATGAAACATTTTGCATAAAATTTCTTAAATATTTTTCAAAATGTTTATAAAAATAGAAAAAATATGACTTGCTTAAAAAAAAGCTTGTCTTTTTATATTGATTATGATATTATAGTTAGGCAGCTTATGTAATAAGTATGTTTGTGCCTGTAGCTCAGCTGGATAGAGTGTTTGGCTACGAACCAAAAGGTCAGGGGTTCGAATCCCTTCAGGCACGCCAAAGCATGATAAGTTCTCTGGAGCTTATCATAGTGCTATGCCTTCAAAAAGTTTGAAAGTATAGCACTATGATAAACTCTATCCTGAGCTATCATAGTATGTGTTTCTTCACTGTAAGGAATGAACCAAACATCAACGGTGTTTACTAATACTACTCAAAGTATCTACTATCATCTTTCATGGCGGCACTCTTATGCGCGAAGAATAAATATTCTTTAGGCGCTTGTGCGCTGGAACGGTAGTCAACCCCTCCAATGATAGTAAAGGTATGAAGAAAACACTATGTATAAACCACAAAGGTTAGATAGCCTTTGTCCTAGATTATAGGTCTGCACAAGTATTCAAAGTGCAGTTTGAATACTTGTCTTGGCTTATAATTTGTCAAGGTTCGTGATTTAGTAAAACAAAAGACTGCACTCCTTAGCCGAAATAAGAAGTACAGTCTCTATAACTTGAAATGTATTCTAAAGTGTGATAAAATCACGCTAGAAGGCATTCATCAGTCATAGCAGTGTCCGTACACTTCTATGGCGCAAGCCTTGTTTTGAATTACCAGTTCAGAACAGGGCTATGAGTGCTTATTTTTATTTTACTAATTTTATTATACTATAAAATTTGGTAAAAAGCAATGCATTTAGAAGAATTTTAAAATAAAAAGATGGTGTGAATTTCACACCATCTTTTTATTTTTCTTTACTTCTCTTGCTTAAGGAAATCATTTTTAAATATGATAAAACATATTCATCATATTTTTTTAAATTCTTTTCATCGATATCAATACAATTTCCATGTAAAACAGCATTGATATTATGAACAAATATATTATGATAATTCTTATCACATCCTTTAAACAACTCTTTTATATTTTGAGAAATCTTATTATCTTTTCTATTGATGCATATCTTATATATAGCTTCCAATCGTTTTGCGTTTACAAGAGAGGATTTATCTTCATCTCCTTGAACATTATTTAATATTTCTTCCTGATTTTCTCTTAAAATATTTAAATTAAATAATTGTCTATTGTCTTGATGCTTGAACCATTTACACCAATCTCTTATAGCAGTTTCCATAAGCACTCTGTAAAAATAACATATGCATAAATAATAGCTTCCAGTAGAACTTGTAGTAATTGTATGAGATACAACAAATTCTAAGTAGTGTTTGAATACGCTACAATTAATATTACTTAAGCCTTTCGATGTATATTCAAATAATTTTATTTCCTGTTTACTGTAACTATTATTTTTTCTTGTATATTCAACTTGTGATGACGGTTCACTTTTTTCGTCTTGCTTTTCTAAAGGAGTAAGTTTTTCACTTGACAAGGAGTACTTTGTTGTTAATATTGGCTCCCCTGACAAATTTTTATTGTTTTTTTCTTCTACGTCATTTGTTAAGACTTCATCTCTTGTTACATTATTTGATGATATATTTGAATTTAGTGATAATTTTTCGTCTAACAATTTACATTTAAATTTATCGAACTCACTGACATCTTTATTAAGTGTAGGCAAATATCTGGAATAAGATTTATGTGCTGGTTTATTGGTAAGTAGTTTATTATAAACATTTATTATAAATTCCTTATTTTGATAATCCCAATCATATTCAACATTAAAGAGTTCTTTTATTTTTTTATTGGTAAAAATAGTTTCTAAGTCTGTATAAGAAATTTTCGAGAAATCTGTCTTTTTATTTAGTCGACAAATTTTACTAACATTATAGGCATTAGGATATTTTGCTTGTTTGCCTAAATCGACAAGCGCAATATCTCGTTGAAATGCCTCCCATGGTATTTGGCCAATTCCTTCAGATTCGCCATTATGATCAATTTCCATTAAACGTAAAGCATTTTTACGGTCTGTTACTAAAACTAATATAGGGATATCTTCTGATAAACTAAAGGTAGGAACGATATCTTTTAATCTTTTATCTTTTCTTTCTAATAGTTTTAAAACAGATATTCTACGATTACCGTCATAAACATCATATAAATCTGTAGCTTCATTCTTTACAACAATAGGCAAATGGTTAGGGTTTAAATTATGTTTAGCAATATCTTTTGCTAAATTTATCATTTTAGATTCACCTACTGTACTAAATATTAAAGAGATAGCTTCATCTTCATTATTTACATCGGCATTTGCAATTCTAGGATTATCTGTCCATATATTTAGTTGTTTTAAAGGTATTTCTATCCTTTGGTTCACTTAAACATCCTCCTTAATAGTGATATTTTTGTAAAACATATACTCTTCCGCTTTTTTCTTATTTTGTGCACTATAATTTAGAGACATTATTCTATATTTTTGCTTTTTGTAAATTTGATATATTTCATCACACTTATCATAGGTAACTATCCAAGATCGATTTTTTAAGTTTTTTTGAATAGTTTTAAATAAACTCAAATGGTCTTCTGGTTTAAAAAAGTTTGTATATAATTGTTTTCCTTTACAGAAATAAGGAGGATCAATGAAATAAAAACTATTTTTTTGTTTAACTCGAATGATGAAATCTTCAGCATCTAAATTATAAATCGTAATTTTATCTTTTAGAGTGGATATTTTCTCTATTAAAGCAATTAGTCTTTGTTTATTAAATCTACAGTCCATTTTGTAAAAACTATCTTGATTTTTCCCGCCAATTACTCCACCTTTAATAATCCCAGAGCGATTTGTCCTATTCAAAAAAAAGGTAGAAAAACCTAAGTCAAATAATGGAACATTTTCTTTTTCCAACTGAATAATCCGCTGCTTTTTCCATTCTTGCATATTAATTTCTACAGTAATTATTTTACGTATAAATCTTTCTGTATCATATAAAATACTATACCAAAAAGCATAGATTGATAAGTCGAAATCATTTAATGTGATTGATTTAACTATGCCATTAGATAATAATTTTAATGCTACTCCAGCTCCTCCGGCAAAAGGTTCAATATAATTACAATTTTCTAGATGATTATCTTGAAGAATTTGTACTATTGTATCATACATTTGGCCCTTTCCACCGGGATATCTTAATGGGGAAAATGACTTAGTCATTTGCAATAATCCTCCTAGTTTTATATTTCAAAATTTTTATGAAATATAATTAATTTATTATAACATAAATAGACAAAAAATTCCATTTGTTGATAAGTTTTTAGAAAAAATTGTTATTTTTAATTATGATGTGTTTTCGTACTTATAATTATCAATTGATGTGTAGCTAAAATGACTAAATTAAAACACTCTCCCTTTATTACAGACTTAGTAAAATGGGAGAGTGTTTGTTATTAAAATTATATATCAATATCTTCATCAGCATTGTACGTAGTATCAAGTCTAATGTTCTGTTCGATATATTTTTGACTGTTTATAATAAATTCTACAACATTCATCTTTTGCTTTAGTTCTTCTATTTCTTTTACAGAAAATTGTTTTTCTGTTTCTATAAACGCTTGTTTTATCATTTCTTGCGAAATGATAGGCGGAGTATATATATCTTTAACAGATTCAAAAAATTCTGTATAGTCTGTTATAAAACCTCTTACAGGTTCTATACGGTTTCCGTTGTACATTAAAGAAATATTATTATCAAAATTAGGTGCCAGCTGTAAAATTTCTCCTGTTTCAATATTTCTCAAAACACCATAGTTATGGATATGACGGTCTACATTCATACATACAGCGTCTAAATATAACATATCTGCATAGTCTTTCGCTATTGTGGGATTGATGTTATGAAAAACCTTAAAATTATATAAAAAATCAATTTCTTTATTTTCTGGAATCAAGCCTTGTGCGTCTTCAAAATTTATGGAAGCACCGTTTGTAAAATCTTTGCAATAGATGACATTCTGATTGTATCGATTGTAATCCACCATATTACAGCCTAACAATTTTCCTAATTTGGAAATATAAATTTCTGAAAATAAAGACTCTAATGGCTCTTTTTTATACATATACCAATGGTGCTCTGTTATTTTCCAACATTTTTCATAGCTGCCGATATTGGTTAACTCCGGTGTATGTTGAAACGGTAAATTAAAACCGGAAGGATCGCCATTTAGTGCAACTTCGGCAAAATCATTGGTTTTAAAACGTACTTCATCATAGGTTAATGTGCTATTAGGTGCTTTTACCCAGTATGTGTCAGTAATAGTTGCTGCATGGACTGCCAATACCGTATTAACATCGTCTTTCTCTTGTAGGCGCAGCATTCTTTTCAGTAGTCTTGAATTGGTTCTATGTGAATCTATCGCACGTTCTTCCAACCATTTTTCTAAATTTCCGGTTCGTTTTAAATATAAAGGAACCAAATTTGGACAAACAATTTCTAATTTGTCTTCTATATATTTTGCAACCACTGTATCTTTTGATAATATGATTAAATCCTGCATTATTTTCACCTGCCTAAAAGATAAAATTAAGAACTTTTAAGATTTATATTTATAAGTCATTGATGACGGTATTTTGTTCTTTCTTCTTTTGGGATCACAATAGGAGCAATATTATTTTTCAATAATTCAAAATTTATTAGCAGTCTGCCGGTACGGCAATTACCGTCTTCAAAGGGAGGTGATTAATCGCAACTTTTTCAAAAATACTCTTGTATTGCGTGTGATTATAGTTATCAACAAAATACATCATACTTTCTTTTACTATGTTGGGAGCAGGGAGTTTCCAAAACAAAAGGATATTAAGAAATAACCTGTGTTTTCCTGCTTGCAAATAGAAATACAGTAAAAAGATACTTCACATTAGAATAGAGGTATCTTTTTTTACTTTATAAAAAATATGATATCATAAACATTTCATAAAAGCAATTTATACTATAAATAATAGGAGGTATAAAAAACGATATGCTAAGAAATTCATTATTGTATATTAAAAGAAAGAAGAAAAAATCTATAATTGTATTATTTATACTAACAGCAATTTTAATAAGTCTATATACTTGTTTATCAATAAATAAGTTTAGCAATAATGTGGAGAGTATTATTTATAGAGCAGCCAATTCTTCATTTATTCTAAAGAGTAAAAACAGCCAAGAATTGTTTGATACAAAGGAAGTTGAAGGTATAAAGAACTTAGATAGAATTACTGATTATAATCTTGAATATGAAACACTTGCACAATTAAAAGGTGATGATGTTTTTGGTGGCGAGCAAAAAGTTGAAATATCAAATTTAAATTCTGAATATGAAAATCTTTTAAAGATTTATGGAGTAAGAGATTCTAGTTTAAGCAGTGATTTTACAAGTGAAGTATTTAAAATAGTAGAAGGAAGACATATAGGAAAATACGATAAAAATAAGATAATAGTTCATGAGGAGTTAGCTAAACAGAATCAATATAAATTAGGTGATAAAGTTTCAATAAAACAAATTAAACAATACGATCCTAATGATGAGGATATTAACTCTAATATTGGATTGGAAAATGAGTATGAAATAGTTGGTATTTTTTCTGGGAAGAAACAAGAAAATTATACTGGATTCTCCTCCGATTACAGTGAAAATATGACCTTTATTGACTATAGTTCAAGTCAAAAAATATCTGGCATAGATTCTAATTATGAAAAACTAAATCAAGCAACGTATTTTGTAGATAGTCCAGAAAGTATGGACAAGGTAATTTCGAGTATAAAGAATATGAATATTAATTGGTCAAATATTGAGCTTGAAAAGAATACAAAGAGCTTTGATGATATATCAACTGCCGTAGGATCAATTAAAGGAATAATACAAATAATTACATATTCAGTTATATTAGGAGGTTGTATAGTACTTTCTTTAATATTGATACTATGGCTAAGAGAGAGAATTTATGAAATAGGAATATTATTATCAATAGGAATAGGAAGGTGTGAAATTATAGGGCAATTTATATTGGAGTTAATTTTTATATCTATTCCAAGTTTATTTATTTCAACTTTAATAGGAAATTTAGTAACAAGAAAAATATTAAGTGAGATTATATTAAAAGAAAAAATTATGAGTACATTAAGTAATACATCTAATAAGATATTTGGAAGTGAAAATATTTTTATTATTTGTCAAAGCTATGGGTTATTAATTTTAATAATATTATTATCAGTTTTAATTACTTCAGGAATAATATTGCTTAAAAAGCCAAAAGAAATTTTATCAAAAATGAGTTAAGGAGTTAAAAAATGAGTATATTAAATATGAAAGATGTTAGTTATAATTATAAAAATTCAAAAGAAACAATCTTAAGAGATGTAAATGTAAATTTTGAATTAGGAAAATTTTATGCCATAGTAGGAAAATCTGGAGTAGGAAAATCTACTTTTTTATCACTACTAGCAGGGTTGGATGTTCCGGTTAAGGGAGAAATACAATTTGAAGGTGTAGATATATCTAAAAAGGGATATAGTCATCACAGAAGAAAACAGATTTCTTTAGTATTTCAGAACTATAATTTAATTGACTATTTAACACCTATGGAAAATGTTAGGTTGGTAAATAAAAAAGCCAATAAAGAAATATTACTAGAATTAGGATTAGATGAAAGTCAAATTAATAGAAATGTAATGAAGTTGTCTGGAGGACAGCAACAAAGAGTTGCGATAGCAAGGGCGCTTGTATCTGAAGCACCTATAATTTTAGCAGATGAACCAACAGGAAATCTTGACGAAAGCACAGCACTTGAAATAATTGAAATGCTTAATAAATTAGCAAAATCAAGAAATAAATGTGTAATAGTAGTAACTCATAGTAAAGAAGTAGCAAAGGCAGCAGATTATATTTTAGAAATAAAAGATAAAAATTTAAAAGAAATTAATTTTAAGAAAAATAGTTAGTTTAATAAAGGAGATAATAATAAATGTTAAAAAATGCATTATCATATATAACAAGAAAAAAACTTAAGTCAATAATTATTTTTGCAATAATATTAATAATGGCAACACTTAGTTTAGTAAGTATATCTATAAAGAATGCAACTAATGCTGCATCAAAAGAGACGTTTAAAAATATAACAAATAGTTTTTCAATGCAGATAAATAGAAAGGTTAACCCTGGAACAGCAAGAGGTGCAGGAAATGTAAAAGGTAAAGACATTAAAAAGATAGTTGATTCAGAAGAGATAGAAGGTTATATTAAAAGAATAAATGGTGTTGGAGATCTTGTAGATCATGATATAATTGAAACAGAAGAAACACAGAGAAACCAAAGTGCTGAAAGAAAAAAAAGTTTTAAAAATGCAATAATGGTTACAGGAGTTAATGATTCATCTAAAGAAGATAAATTTGTATCAGGCGCCTTTAAGCTTGTAGAAGGAAATCACTTAAAAACGGGTGATAAAGGAAAAGTTTTAATACATAAAGATTTAGCTGCGAAAAATAATCTAAAAGTTGGAGATAAGATGAAGATAAAATCAAATCTTTTTGACGCAGATAATGAAAAACAAGCTAATGAAACTATAGAAGTCGAAATAATTGGATTATTTGAGGGAAAGAATAAATCAGGTGTTTATTATTCACAAGAATTTTACGAAAATAATGTAGTTACAGATATTGATACTGCTGCTAGATTATATGGGAATACTGAAGATACAGCTATTTATCAGGACGCAACTTTCTTTGTAAAAGGAGATACAGATTTAGATGCTGTGATAAAAAAGATGAAGAGTTTAGATATTGATTGGAAGTCATACGATTTAATAAAGAGCTCAAGTAATTATCCAGCATTACAACAATCTATTTCTGGTATATATAACATAGCAGATAAATTATTTTTAGGTAGTTTAATTTTTGCAGGAGTAGTCTTAAGTTTACTATTATTATTGTGGATAAATGCACGAAAAAAAGAAATAGGAATTATGTTAGCGTTAGGAATAACAAAGGCTAAAATAATGGGACAATTCATTATGGAATTAATGATAATAGGATCCTTTGCATTTACTGGCTCATACTTTTTGGCTAACTATACAGGCAAAATAATTGCAAATAAAGTACTAAATGGTGTTACATCAGATATTGCAAAAAAAATGGCATCAGAGGCATCTTCAGCAAATCTTGGAGCCGGAGTTGAAGTCGATGGATTTAATAAAACTCTAACAAGTCTTAATATAAATATAAATTCTTTAGATATGGTCTATGTAGTTCTATTGGGTGTAGGAATAATGTTAATAGCACTTCTTATAGCATCGAATAAAATGCTAAGAAAACATCCAAAAGCATTATTAACAGCTATTGAATAGAAATACTGATTTAGTTGTTTTATATTGTAGAAAGGAAAGCTAAAAGATGAATATACTAGTAGTAGAGGATGAGGATATAATTCTAGAAGGGATATGTGAATATTTAGGTGAACATGGATATTATTGTGTTGCTGCATCAGATGGACAAGAAGCGATAGAAAAATTTAAAAATAATGAAATTCACTTGGTTTTATTAGATATTATGTTACCTAAATTAAATGGAATAGAAGTTTTACAATATATACGGAAAATTAGTAAAATTCCAGTTTTGATGTTAACAGCTTTTAATGATGATGATTATAAAATTAAAGCTTTTTCAGGACTTTGTGATGGATATATTGAAAAACCTTTTTCACTTTCTTTGCTTGCAACAAGAATTAATGCCTTGTTGAAAAGACATTATTCGAATTATTCGATTTTCCACTACAAAGATTGTCAAGTTCATTTTACAAGTTATAAGGCAACATATCAGGGAAAAGATGTATCTATTAATGCAAAAGAACTTAAAATACTGGAGCTTCTTTTAAAGCATGAAAATATAGTGTTAACGAGAAATCAGATTATAGATGGCGTTTGGAAGGAAGATGAATCGATTCCATATGATAGGGTAGTAGATGTTTATATAAAAGAACTTAGAAAAAAATTAGGATTGGATTGTATAAAAACTATAAGAAATGTAGGGTATAAGATAACGATAAAATGAAAAAGATAAAATTATTTCCTAAAATATTTTTATATACATTTGCTATTATGTCATTTTTAATAATAATTAGCCACATTCTAATTTATTTTATATTTCCAATTATGTATTTGGGACATAGAAAAGATAGTATAAAAAATACTGCAGATACTTTAGCTGGAAGTATAGATGGATTAGATAAGTCTTTCATTAATGAATATTTAGAATTGTTTTCTAAAAATAATGAAATTAAAATTTTTATTAAAAATGGAGCTATGAATAATGAAGTAGATTTAGATGACAAAATAGATATAAATCTTGACAGTGAAAATAATTCGCTTATTATAGAAGAAAGAAGTATTAAAACTAAAGAAGATGAAAATTTAGTTTTATATTTTGTATCTTCACAGGATATGAAAAGAGAGGCTAAAAATATTAGCTTATCATTTTTACCATATACTTTAATTGTTAGTTTTATTTTTTCTATTGTTATTTCATATTTTTATACCAAAATGATAGTATCTCCAATAGTTGAAATAACAAAAGTAACCAATAATATGATGAAACTAGAAAAAGATGTATTACTAAAAGTAAAATCTTATGATGAAATAGGAAGTTTAAAAAATCAAATTAACACATTATATATTAAATTGCTAGGGGTTATAGATGATCTAGATAAAAAGAATAAAGAAATTATAGAACTTGAAAAAATGAAAGTTGAATTTCTAAGAAGTACATCACATGAACTTAAAACACCTCTTGCAAGTTTAAGAATTATTTTAGAGAATATGAAATATAATGTTGGTAAGTATAAAGATAGAGATAAATATCTTAGTGTATCTATTGAAACTATTGATAAATTGACAAAAATGACAGTTGAAATATTGAAAATATCTTCTTTCCAAGAGTTAAAAGACGATAAAGAACTTTTAAATATTAATCAAGAGATTAAAACTATTTTAGAAGATTATATGGTTTTAGCGAATAATAAAAATATTGAGATAAATAACTTTTTAGATGAAGAAGAAATTTATATGTCTAAACTTGCACTAAGCAAGGTTTTAGCAAATTTAATTAGCAATGCAGTAAAGTATTCATATGAAAATGGTAAGATAAATATAGGCATAAAAAATAATTGTTTTTTTATAGAAAACTCATGTGAACCTTTAAATGAAAAACAGATAAAAAAATCATTTGATTTATTTTCTGGAGTTGAAGATAAGAACAGTAATGGATTAGGCCTTTTTGTTGTAAAAAATATATTACTTAACTATGGAATCAATTATAAATTCGAGAAAAGTGATATAGGCATGATTTTCTATTTTGAATTACCTGATATATATTCATAAATATGCAACGATTTATAAAGTTATGAGGACTCACTGCACTTCAAAACTTGTATTTTTTACCCGATAGGTCAAAAATCGCATATCAGCACAAGAAATTATATGATACAAGGCGTATGCTCCTATGAGTATATGCCTTTTTGATTGGAGTATGCCACAAAAAGGCGTACTACTCCCTTAGTTTATATCTCTTAATTAACTTAGAGTAAATATATTTTTCTTCTTTTAGGTTAGTTAGTTATAATACACTAGTTATATGGGGTGTCAATTTTGTCATAGGCGCCATGTCATTTTTTAGGTATCAAATTCGCATAGAAAAGATTTTATTTAATGAACGCATAATTTTAGAAAAAAACTGATGATTCTGTGCTGCTGAAATATAATCTTTAGCTGCTGGTTTAGTTGGATGAGCTGCTTCGGCTTGTTCTTTTAGTAGGAACGTACTGAATCTGCCAAAAGAGGCCTTAAAAGAAATGACACTAACCTTTACCAGTTCTTTAATTGCTCTGTGTACTGTGCGCCAACATACTTTTAAATCTTTTGCAATGGAATCAATACAAAGAAAACTTTTTCCGTTTTTATTCACATGATTTTTTAAATAACAGTATACTTTCAAAGATGTTCCGTTTATATCTTCTTTTATAATTTCTGTTGAAATAGCATATTTCTTTGAATTTTCTTTTGGCATAGAAAATACCTGAGAAGCTGCGTTAACAGCAATCTCAGGCTTATCCAGAAGTGTATACAAATTAGCAGTTTGTTCTCCTTTTCTGGTATATTGATATTCTTTTTTCATAAGTCCCTTTTGTACCAGCTCTCTTAAAGCACGGTTGACTGTACTTACACTTTTTCCTATCATTTTTGCAATTACTTCTTTCCGAATAAAACAATCTCTGGTTTTATTATTGGCATGTTTTGCCAGTACATGATAAACCTTAAATGTATTTGCAGACAAATTGGCTTCCATAGCTGCATGACTATAGCAATAAAATGCCATGTTTTTCACATCCCTTCTAATTTTTCTATTTACTGTGAATTCTATTAACTGTTGATTTTGCAAAATACCGAGACACTGTAAATGTAGATTTTGTTAAACTAGCTTGCAGGGCTGTGGTATTACATAAAAAATAACTCATATGAAATCTCCTTTATATTTGACAAATTGAAAAATGATGTTATAATAAAATTGTATTAGTCAAAATAAATAACTCATAGGAAAACAGCCGATAGACATGTACCAGTCTAATCGGTTGTTTTTCTTTTTATCATTAGATTTGAGAAGCCGTAATCATAGTTTCCGTATCAGTAATTACCTGATGAAATATACCTGTAAATGCTTCTCTTGTTTCAGGAAAGATTAATGTTGTAAGACCGATTGCGGCTAATATCAATAAACAAATTGTAGCGATTAGTTTTACGAATCGAATCAGCATTTTAACTGTAAATTTTGTCATATTTGCTTTTTCTACCACAACAACGTTGTTATCTTTGATATTATGCTTGTCTTTTAGCTTCTGCTGCTCTTCCTGACGTTTTTTATCTTCTTTATATTTAGATACCAAACTCGTCTTAAATTTCGCCATAGGCGTTCTCCTTTGCAGAATTCATAAATAAAAAAGGAAAGGTGTATTACAACCTTTCCTTTTTATAATTAATAATTTTTAATCTAACAACGCATTATAATTTCTATGTGCATAAATAACTCTTGCAATTGTTATGAGTTTTTTTGGTTCGTCCACATAATAAAACATAATATAATTCTTTACTATTAATCTACGATATTCTTGTTTTAAAGGTCGAATTGAATAATAGACAGGGTTTATATAAGGAAACTCAGTTAGTTTGTCAGCACTTTCTATCATTTCATTTGCTAATCTTTCGGCTGCCACGGGATTTGATAGTTTTTGGGATATATATTTTGCTATATCCACCATATCTTGCATTGCTATTGGTAAATACTCCAACGTATACATTTCATTATCCCCCGATAGCTTCTTTCATTGCTTTTAAAACATCTTTAGAGGAAAAGCGTTTATCTGTTAGTTCAGCTTCTTGTTCGGCCTCATGGAGTTTAAAATATACTTCACTGTTAAACTGTAAATTTTCATATGCTTCCATACTTAATACGACCATATCTCCAAATCCGTTTTTGGTTAGAAACACAGGCTCCGCAGTTTCATGAACCATTTTGGAAATTTCAGAAAAATTGTTCCTTAAATCGGATACAGGTCTAATTTTTTTCATAATAAACACCTCCTGTACATATTTTAGCATAATTATGCTAAAATCTCAACTATATTATTCACCACCTGCCATGAGATGATTCTTCCATAGGTTCTGTATCGTTTGATTCTTTTTTAGATATTGTTTTTTCTTTTTTGGTTTCTTTTTGTTCATTATCTTTCTTTTTTGAATCAGCAAAATGTGCGGTATCAGCAAGAACTTCAAATGTTTTTCTGGTATTACCTTCTTTATCCTTATAGGTTCCGGTTTGTATAGAACCGTGGATTGCAATCATTTGACCTTTACGAAAGTATTTGCATATAAATTCTGCGGTGGAACGCCATGCTACAATGTCTATAAAATCTGTTTGACGTTCATCACCTGATTTATATGAACGTTCGACAGCAATTGAAAAACTTGTTACTGCAACATCATTTGGAGTATGGCGAATTTCGGGGTCGCTTGTTAAACGTCCCATTAATACTACTACATTTAACATTAGTATAACCTCTTTTCTGTTATTTTCTTTTTCTTCCCCAAAAATAGTTTTTTCTTTTTTCGGGAACTTCATTGACAGGTTGCTGTGTCTCATGTTTAAAGACACGGTTCCAAACCGGATTTCCATTGCTGGAATAAAAAAATAAATCCGGTGTAAATGTTGCAAAATAAGTGTATTCTGCCTTTTCTTCCATTAAAGCTAATACATCTTCATGTTCGGATTCGGGAGAGAAGGAAAATATGTAGTTTACATCATTGTCATAAAATACTTGCAGAGCTTGCTGCATGTACAGAAGTTCATTTGGTTTTGTTCCACAAACTACAAATTTTATATTTTTCTCTAAAAAAGAAATCAGGGCAAAATCGTCTGGGCGATATATACCAAAATCATAGATATAGTAATCATAACCCAGCTTTAAAATATCGCTGATTTTATCTTTTTTATAAAACATATCTACATTCTGATAAGTTATTTTTCCCAACTGTTCATCAATGGTAACGCCTTCGTCGTAAAATTCTTTTAGCAATTCTAAATAACCGTTAGGATTCATTTCAATATAACAAGCCTTTTTATTTTGTATGTTCAGATATTTTACCATTTGAATACATTGTGTGGTTGTACCGATTCGTCCTACACTTCCCACAACGGCAATTGTTTTGTAGTTATTATTGGGATTGAGTGGTTTAGGGGAAAGGGGAATTTGATTTGGAGAATGTTCTTTTGTAAATGAAATATCATCTATTCCGTTCAGTGCAGTTTCTAACTGCTCCTTTATTTTTGATAGATTGTTAGAAGTTAAAAAGTTGGTAATGCCTACACTGCACAATTCCTGAACAATTTCAGAGTTTGTACCGTAGCCTTGTGCAAGGATGATAATTCTGCTTGTTGTAGAAATATGTATATTGTTAATCGTTTCTGCAATTTCCTTGCTGGAATCAGTTAGCATATCAATATTAATAACGATAAAGTCGTATTTTTCTTGTAATGCAAGATTCTGAATATTTTCCAAAGAGGTTACAAGACCGGTAATCCTGATTGGGATTTGTTTTGCTTTTGCAACTTCTGATATAAAGAATCCGGCTTGTTCTGTACCGATAAACAGTATCACATTTGTTTACTCCTTTCTGTAATATCTTCACATCTTAGCTGGGACGAACCGTCCCAGCTTTTTTATTTTTATATATCCAAATCATCTTCCACAACTCGACTAACTGGAATATTTTGTTTTGTCAATTCTATATCTTCCAAAATATTTTTTTCAGGGATTGTTAAAGTGTTGTTTTGGCGTTGTTCGTATTCCTCAAGAGAAATTATATGAGCATACGCTTCCATGTAATCAGCAGCTTTATCCGCGTCTTTAATTGCGTTTATCAGAGTTTCTGGCTTTTTTGAGATTTCCTGTATCCAACTTTGTATATAGGCTTTATGATTATCAATATGTTCCTGTGTCTGCGGTGTATTAAATCCCAAAAAGCAAGAAGATATTTCTGCTACCAATTCTTCGTAAGCATATGCTTCACTGCCGAACGGGTTATTTTGTATGTTCCTGTTTAATCGTTTTGGGTGTCCTGTGCTATGAGCCAACTCATGAAATGCAGTTGCGTTAACTTCATAGTCAGAGTGAAACATTTTAACTGGAGGTAAATGAATTTCATCTAATTTAGGGCTGTAATATGCTCTGTCACCCTCATAAATAATGGGTACATTCATGTTTTGTGAAAGCATATTTACAATATTGGATAATTCCACATCACTTTTTTGCACTTCAAAAGGTGGGATTCCGTTAATTTGGCTTGCATTGAATACGGGAGTGAAATTTGCTCTAAAGGTATAATTCAAAACACTTGCGCCTTCTTTGATTTCTTTTTTGAATTGCGCCCATGTGATAGCTTTTGAATGTTTTGTATTTGCCACATCTTGCAACTTGATAGGATACCAATACTCAACATAAGTTGCTTTGCTGCCTTTTTGCAGCTTCCATTCCTGACTGGGGTGATATTTCTTTTCTTTGTCCATGATTTGTACCATAGTTGCCCAACGTGGGTCATCATACCCCAGTTCTCTTGCTGTCAATCCCAAACGCAGAGTGTTGATTCCTTTGTATTGTTTGCCCGATATTGCGTTGACCGGTCTTGTAGATACCCAACCTTGTTTCCATTCCAAACCTTCTTCCTCCAAAACTCCGACAAATTGTTTTGCCAGTTCTTCACGAAATTCTTTAGAGTTTTTTGGCTTGCTCATTTTTGTTTTCCTCCTGAATCATTTCTTCCTGTTCTTCCATTGTTAATGTATCAGTATCAATAAAAATAATTTTTTCATCTTCGTACATAATATTTTCCTTTCTGCTGGGACGAACCGTCCCAGCTAAAGTGATAAGTAAAGGTTGGGACGGTTCGTCCCAAGTAAGTATTTTAAATATCAAAATCGTCCACGTCGTCACAAATATGTTCTATTTCCTTTTGGACTTCTTCTTGTGACATGCAATGAGGAACACGAGCATAAATACCTTTTTGTAAATCCTCATTCCAATCTTTTAAAACAGATGTATAATCCGTAATACTTCCAGTCCATTCCATTTCCTGTAATTGTTCTTTTACTTTTTGACTTGCTAATTCTCCTGCCTTGTCATTATCTAAACTTAGGATTAAGGTATCTATTTCAGGTTGTTGTTCTAGGTGGTGGAAAATAGATTGTCTTTTTGTCGTACCACTCAAAGCAAGATAGTTATAATTTTGATATTCCCCTTGTGTGGCGGCAATAATAGTAGCGATAGATAAAACATCTATTACACTTTCAGCAACGATTAATTTATTTGAGTTATGATTCAAATAAAAACACTCGTTATAATTGCTATTCACAACATCAGCCACAAATTTTTTTTCAGTATTTGTACCTCTTTGATTAGCAAAGACAGGTTTTTGATTCTCGTTATAACCTACAAATACACAATTTTTATGTACATCTTGAAAAAGGTGATTAGAATTTATTAAATCATTTACAATATCCGCATTGATTTTTCTTGTTTGCGTTAAATATGCAAACACATTTTTGTTATTATTATCTTTTTCAGGAAGAATGAATTCTTTTGTATTTAATGTTGTTGGGACGGTTCGTCCCAGAGAAGATTGTGCAGAGGGTTGTATATATGCAATATCATTTGAGATATTCGCAATTGATTTTAGTTGCTCCACTGCGCCACCAAAGTCAACATTCCCAAAATATCGGACAAAATCAATTACATCACCGCCTGTCAGTTGAGAATTATGCCAGAATTTTTGTTTTTCAGGGTGAATCATTAAACTATCATGTTCTTTACTGGTAAGATAGTTTCCTTTTTTTATTAATGTAAGTCCATATAAAGGGGCTAAATCTTCAATACGTACTCTTTGTTTGATTTCCTGAATGATTCTGTCTATTTCTTCTTTTTGATTTTTTTGGTTTGATATGGAATTCATCTTCTGTTCAGTGACATAATCTTGTATATTGTCAACGGCTTTGGAAATCGTATCATGTTGATATTCGCCATAATAAATCTGATTTTGTTCCAGATATTTTTTCAGTTGATTATCTATTTTGATACTTTCGTCTAAATTATGAATTCTACCATTTGTTTCAAACGTTTTTCCACGGTTAATAAAAATATTAAAATTGCGGTTTTTGTTAAATTCTTTTAATACTTGTTGTTCAAAATCGGGAGTTAATTCTTTATTATAGATAGCACTTAAAATAACAGGTGAATCGGTGACAATGAAATTTACTTTGCCAAGAAGCGTATTCACTCGCCTTTTTTGTTCTTCAAATAAAAGTTGTTGGTGCTCTCTTGAACCGTCCAATAAATCCATACGATTTTCATATACCAATTCTTTTGCATATTCTTGTACATATTCAGCTGATAATCCGTGCTTTTTGAGTTCTGAACAAATTTCCATTGCACAGGTGCTTTTACCTGCACCCGGGCCACCAAATAAATTAATAACAACAGTTTGATTTTCCATAACATACCTCTTTTCTGAATCAAATAAAAAAACGCTGCATAAAAGCAGCGTTTTTGTTGGGACGGTTCGTCCCAGACTTTTTTATTTGTAAGGTTTTTCAGCAATGATCAGCTTCAATGTTTTTTGTCTCTTTTTTCTGTTTAACATAGGTTTTGATACGCTGAAAGAGCTGCATAAGCATACGTAAGAAAGACTTTTTATAATAAAAATTCTTTCTTACCCAGAGAAATCCATCGGGATGAAGGAGAATAATTTTATTGCCAAGGTGAGCTAAATCTTCAGCCTGAACAATTCTTTCTTTTGATTGACTTTCAGAAGTAGTAACGTTGTTTGCACTTTTTGATTTGCTGTATTTGGTTACTACTTCATGGCCTATGAGCAGTGAAAAATACTCTTGGGTGTCGTGCTCAACAATTCCGAGTATAACGTTAAACCGGAAGTTGTTCATCATGGACATTCTTTCGTCTCTGCCGTAAATCATATCAATGTCCGCCATGCTTTGTGTCAGTACCATAATTCGGATTCCTTTTTTTCGCAGTTTTCTTAACGCTTCTGTTATTTCCATACGTCCAAAACTGGCAAATTCATCTATGCAAAATAAAATGGTAGGCTTTTTATAGTTTTGTCGATTTGAGAAAAATTCCATACATTGACTGGTAATAATACGGAGCAGGGGAGAATACAATTTTAATTTAGAATCTTCTACAATAACAAAAACATTATGGTATTCTAATTCTTTTGGTGTAAAAGCTGGCTCATCTTGATTTGGTCTGCGAAGTGATCTTTTCACTTTTGCATTGGTAGCGAACAACTTTAAAACTTTGTCAACAGCCTGCTTACAACCGGCTGTGTTTTTTTCATTTCCTCCGGCAAAAGAATTAATGTATTGAATCGCATTAAAATTGTTAGTATCATCAATCAAATTAAATAAATCTTTCCAGCTGCTTCTAATAATGAGTTCGCATATTTCAACAAAATCTTTTTCTCGATGATAAAAAGCAATGAATGCAGAAGTTAAAATTTTTCTTCCCTCTTGTGTGAAAAATTCTGTTGCGTCTGAATTGGATTTTTCTTTATCAGGCATAAGTTGTAAGGCTAATTGTTCCAAAGCCTCATTTTGTTCATCTACGTCATCCAAGTCATCTATTGCACCAAAAATATTGTAGGGAATGGAATCAGGATTTGCAGGTTCATAAATCATTTTGTTAGGTTTTTCAATATTTCTGCAAATATCTCCGGATATATCAATTGTAAAACTGGTTCCCTGCCATGCTTGCAAAGTCGGAATTAATAGGGCAGAGGTCTTGCCAAGACCAGAACCACCGAAAACAGCAATATGTCCTTCGGCATTTGTGGGGGAACAAATCAGTTTGTTAAAAGCATATTTTCCAAAAACAATGCCGTTTGCTTTTTTACGGGACATTTTTTTAAGCTGTGTCATTTTATGTTTCTTTCCGGTTTTACCCTTAAAATGTTTTACAGCAACTATTGTATAGAGTAAAATTAAAATGCCAATCAAGCATGGAATGATAATAGATAAATTTTCATTGAATTTCATGAACAGTTCGGAGATAGAAATCATCTACCATCGCCCCCTTTCCACAGAGTGTTCGATATTTCTGTCTCGTTCGGCTTTCAATTCAGAAACAGTTTTGTTACCACCTTGTGCTTTGGTAATGCCGGTCATCACTTTAGCGTCGATACCGTCATTTTTTAAGTGTCTTTGTAAATCAGGATGAAAATTTCTTAATTCCTTTTTGTTAAGAACATCATTGGCACAAATTTTTTCTCCGCCATGTTTTTTATCCGGAGCGACGGGAATAAAAAGAAAGTGTAAATGAGGCTGGCCGCTTTCGTCATTATGAACAGTTGCTTGAATTACATTTTCAATTCCATACCTGTTAGATAAAAATTGAAAAGATGATTGAAAAAACATGTCATAATCAGCTTCGGATAAATCTTTTGGAGCAGTAACCACCCAGCCGGCAAGAACTTTTACATCAGGACGGTTATAGCAATATAATTCAGATTTTCTTTGTTTAAAGTAGTCATACTCACTGATGTGTCTGTCAGGAGTGAGGGAATAGTTTAGATTTATTTTGTTTCGGTCAATGTCTGGATTTGAGGAATTTTTAATGGTTCGGTTATTATGTCTGATTTCATTGACTACGGCTGCCAGCGTAAATTTTTCGACGCTTGCCATATAGCACTCCTTTCTGCTGGGACGAGCCGTCCCGGCTTTTTTCTGTTCTTTAAGGAAAAATTATAAATATACCAATTCGTTCAGAATTGGTATTGGGGTAGTCTGGGACGGTTCGTCCCAGACTTTTTATTATTCTTTTAGGTAATTCCATATAAGTCAATTCGTTCAGAATTGAGTATATGTCGTTTACAGACGAAAAGTCTGTGAACGAAAAAACCAGTCTAATTGCTTTACCAATTAGACTGGTTAGGTGGGGTAGTGTACAGTAGTACACGGAGGGGGCACAGCTTCCTTGATAGCTTTTCGTTGGGACGAACCGTCCCAGCGAAAAGAGAAGGGATTTCAAAGGGATATTTCCCTTTGACGGAAGTCCAGAAGGCAGAGCCTTTTGGCAAGATAAGTGAAATTGCTGGGACGATTCGTCCCAGCAATTGAACGGTGGGAGTTCTTTTTGTTTGTCCAGAGGACAAATAAAAAAACTGCCATATCTTGTATGGCAGAACAGAATGGAGCTTTGCAAATCAGGGTATTTATACCCTGAGCAGATATGCTATCCATGTTAATAGGATAGAGGTATCTGCAAACCCACAAAAGTTGTGGGTTTCTGCAAAGCGTAATTCTGTGATGTCGTTTGCAGATGTTAGTCTGTAAACGAAAAACCGCCGCAGCGGTTAGCAGGGGAATGGACATTTATGTGCATGGGGAAGCAATCCCCTTTTGTTTTCGCTGGGACGGTTCGTCCCAGCGAAGAGATGGGTGAAAGGCTGGGACGGTTCGTCCCAGTAATTGTTAATAAGATTTTCTGTTTTCATAGAAAAATAGAAAATCTTTATAGGAGCCTTTAGCGAAATCATGTTATTATTTAACTAAAAGGAGTGAAATACTTATGGCTGATTACGCTTATAAAGATTCTGCAAGAAAACAACGTATTTATGCAGATGATATACATATAATGAATTACAAAGGCATCCGTTGTTGGTGTAAAAATCCGAAGTGTGACGCGCATATGTATATCGTAAAACCTGAAAATCCACATGAATCCTTTTTTCGTGCCTCAAAAAAAGTGAAGCACTCAGGGGCTTGTGGGTCAGAATGCAATCATTTTAATAAAAATGAGTTTGATGAAAGTGGATTTTATTTTCCTGATGTTTTAAGAAATCTTGAATATAGTACATCAACTACAATGAGAACATCTATAGCAAATACAAAACTAAGCAGCAATATATTGTCTGAAAACAAAAAGACAGTCACGACGATACGACAAATTTATACCATGTGTACTAATACTCCTATTGATGATTCTTATGGTGGTATAGTAATAAAAGATATTTTAGCTGATGAAAGAAGTTTCTATTTCTACACCAATGGAATAGAAGGATATAAATTAGTTGAATGTAACTATTATAGATACGACAGAACTGCTTTAACAATATGGATGAATTATCCTTGTTATTTTGTTTATCCAGCTACAAGGTATTATGTACAATTAGAATTTGCAGATCAAGAGTTATATAATAAAATGCTTCCTCGTATATACGATACCAAACATAATGGTATTATTATTGTATCTGGAAATTGGAAAATAACTAATATTTCTAAATTTGCAAAGCCTATTAAAAGTAAATGTAAAATATATTCGGAAAAGCAAATAGCTGTTATTAAAAAAGAATGAAGTTTTTTAAGACAGTTGATCTAAAATCATGTTAATATTCATTAATACTCCCATGGAGCTATCCAATAAACCGCGGAATTCTTCATAACCATTTACTCCGTGGTTGATATTGTCTCGCTCTGATTCATCTGTCTTAACAATTTCTTCCTCTAGTTTCCAGCAATAGTCAATTATAGACACAATATTATCTTTACATGAATTTAGAATCCCTGGCTCTATTCTGTTTTTTAAATTTAGGCTCATCATATCTGTTACCTCCTGCTATATAAAGTAATAAAGTTTTACTGTTACTGGGACGGTTGTCCCAGCTAAGAGATGTGTAAAAGTCTGGGACGGTTCGTCCCAGCAAGTCAAGACAGTGACGCAATGCGTTCATTTGCTTTCTCGATTTTTTCTTTATTTTCCTTTATTAGACTTTCATTCGTTTTTATAGTTTCCTCTAATTTTTTAATTTCAGATGTGTTACGTGTAATTTTTTTATTGGTTTCTGTAATTTCCTTTTCAGTTTGATATTTTTTATCTTCTTCCAGTTGCAAATTTACATTTTCAATATTAGTAATTTGATTCTTAATATCTTCGTTTTGTTTTTGTAATTCTTCCATATCAGCTTGATATTGTTCGATACTGTCCTGTGCTTGTTCTTGCAAGTATTCTTCCTTTGTCTTTGCAGTTATGTTGTCTACCACTTTAATTTCATTTCTATTTGTGTATAGTCTTATAGAATCGGTGGTATTATCGTCTTTAATTTGGATTTGCAATGTAGCTTGTCCGAAGTTGTTAGGGACATTTTTGATATGCATGACATAATAATTGGTTTCGCTGATAATCGGTGTAAGTGTTGCCTTATAATCTTTTCCACCTACATTAACAATACAATTGGATTGATACGTGTTTTTTCCGTTATAATCATTGTTTTCCATTGATACAATGATTTCCATTAATTTCTGTTCAGGGGAATAGTTCCAACGAACTAAAGTAACCTTGCGAGTAGGAGAGAAATTTGCAACTTGCCCTGGTGAGGTGAACAAATATTTTGTAGAAGTTGGAATTATCATATTAGAGGTAAAGAAAAACAAATAACCTCCTAAAATAAATAAACCCAAAAAAGCAAAAAAAGTATTTCTTACAGCTTTGCCTTTTAGACCTTGAAAAAACTTGTTTTCCTTTAAAGAGGTCTTTCTTTTTTTATCTTCTGTGCGTATCGGTAATCTATCTTCGATTAAATTTTGATTTTGTTCCTGTCCTTTTATCATACACTCCCTCCTTTATAGCGATTCAAAAGAAACTTGGTCGGCACTGTTTAAGGAATCAGCCAACCATTTATTTTGTGTACTATCGTACAGAGTATGAATAGCTATCATCATGTTATTGGTTGTTTCACCCCATGTAGTGCTGATTGTAACAGTACAATACAATAGCACTGTTACATCTGTATTACCGTCAAGTGGTGTTATATAGCTGTCGGATATTTGTATGGAAGATTGATATTTGGATTCTTCGGTTATTGTATCGTCCTGAAACTTTAAAGACAAACTTTGAAATAAACTTTCTGTCAGATATGGCTTCATATTATCCAGCCTTTCGCTGGCAGGACTATTTTCATTTACTGAAAAATAATAGGTAACCAGTTTTTGCATATCTTCAAGTAATTGGTCTTGACTTTCAGTATTACTTGCCTGTAACTGATTTTTTAAAGTTACAATTTCATTTGATAAAGAATCAATTGTTTGCTGTTGTGTTTTATTTACAATCCCCTGCTCTGAAATAGTATATACTTGCTCATATTCTTGCAGTTTTGTAAAGTTAAAAGCATTTAAGACAATTAAACCAATGCAAAGTGCAGCGAGACAGATACAAATAATATTCCAAACTGTAAATTTTATCCGTTTCATAATTCGCTCCTAACTTTTGATTAATTCTTCAAAAGATAATCCAAAAGCTACAGCTATTTTTCCCAGAGTATCTACGGTTACATTAGTATTTCTGTTATTTTCCAGTAAAGTGAGAGTGGCTAAAGATACTCCACTTTCATTGCTTAAATCTTGTAATCTCCAACCTTTTTCTTTTCTTAATTTATAGATACGTTTTCCTAATAGTTCATAATCAAGCATTCTTAAAAAACTCCTTTTTTATTGTGGTGAAGGTAGATATTTTAGTGCGTCTACTGCAACATCATTAATTCGTACCTCAAAATGTAAATGTGCACCGTAGGAATCACCGGTATTTCCAATATACCCTATGACTTGTCCCTGTTTTACAGTATCGCCAACATTTACAAGACATTGTGACATATGCGCATAACGGGTGGAAATTCCGTTTCCATGAGAAATATAGGCTCCAAGCCCATAACCGCCGCCCCAGCCACTATGATTCGCCCATGTAACTGTACCGTCCTGTACAGCCACAATTGGTTTTCCATAACAGTCGGCACCTGACACATCTAAGCCTTTATGATTACGTCCGTCTCCCCAATATGAAGTGATTACTGTAGTACCGGGACACGGCCATATAAAACCAAATTCAGAAGGCTGTGAAATATCAGGATAAACAGGGGCTTCAGGATTGGTCGATACTTGTTGCAAATACTCGTTATAATATTTCATAACGGTTTCTACATAAGCTCGTGTTTCACTGTAGGGAATATACTTTAATGTTTTTCCGTCATCTGAATAAGTAGAATTTTTCAGCCAACTGTCAACAGCACCTTGACCTGCGTTATAGGAAGCAATTGCTGTTTCTTTCACACCGTATTTTTTGAGTGTTTCTGATAAATACTTTGTACCGTATTTAATGCTGACCTCCGGTGTAAATAAATCATTGGATGTATAAGTATCTTCAGGGAAAAAATTATTTTTCATACTCTCGAAGGTGGAAGGCAACATTTGCATAAGACCTCTTGCGCCCACTGATGATACAGCATTTGGATTAAATCCACTTTCAGCTTTAATTACTGCATAAACCAACGCGGGGGGAACATCAAATTCCATAGAATATTGCATAACATAATTACTGTATTGTTCTTGAATTGCTCCTTGACCTTGACTTTCATCACTTGCAAAAATCGTCATAATACTGCAACATACCATGATTAGTAATAAAATGCCGACTAAAGGAAGGCTGCAACCGCAGCCACAGCTACCGACTACCCATTTTGTAGCATGTTTTCTGATTTTGGTACTGGTTTGTTCCATTAGGCTCCGCCTTGGAAAATGGCTAAATCAGCTTCGCTTACATCAACCTTAAATTCAATATTTTCATCGCCTTTAATAGACAAGATACATTCACCTTTACCCAAACGCGGAATGTGTGATAATTCGGTTTCTGTAAGCTGATTATGAAAAATAGTCGATAGAGTATCTAAAGCATTGCTGTCCTGCCGCATAATAAACTTATACTGTGTTAACTCAAATAGGGTTTTTATTACGTTAATACTATCTTGTGAACTTCCTTCTGGTACAAAGTCACGGATACTTTGCGAAGCGTAAATTAAGCCGCCAAAATATTTTCTGGCTTCTCTTTCAAATTTCAGTAATTGTTCTGCTGCTTCTAATTTGTTGGTGTTAATAATTTTATGTGCTTCATCAATAAAGATAAGAAATCGAGTAATGTCTTGCCAGTCAATTTGGTTTGATTCCCACGTTTTTTTCATAGGTAGTCCAACGTGAATGCAGTTTTGCCAACAGAGAAAAAGAGCATTGAACAGTTGAGCGTCAAATATTTCACTTTTCATATCTGCCAGATTTTTAATATTAAAAAATACAACTTGTGTATTTAAAATATTTTCAATGCTGGTATGACCGTCAAAAATGTAACCAAAGTTAACAACAATATTTTCAATTACCATTTCAATATGTTCTAATCTAGCAGATTGATTTTGAAAGGTATTTTGTTCTCCAGAAGATATGGCTGTTTCTGTAAGTGCCTTTCGTTCGCTCCGTATTAGTTTTAACATGTCGGAAAATGTTGGATAGGAAGTAGGAGGGAGGCCGGTAATCTGTATATCATCTGATATACCGGAAGCCGGAATAATATTAAATTCTTCATACAGTTTTCTGGACAATCGTTCAAATTCCAAAACTTCATAATGGTCTACATTTGGTACTAAAAATCTATAAATTGTACTTAATTTTGATATGTGCATAGTATAGCTTAAACTTTCAGTTTCATCTGTTTTTAGAATTTCAAATATATTTAAAATACCTTGTGACCCGTCAAGAGATATAATTTTTCCTCCGTTATATTCGATTAAACTTGTCCATTCTCCGGTAGCGTCAAAACCTCTAATAAAATTTGCTCTTATGGTATTGTCTTTCTCCAAGGCTTTCAGCAAGGTACTTTTACCTGCGCCCATTTCTCCAATAACAAGAGCATTGTAGGACAATCTGGTAGACGATTTGCAAAAATAGTCAAATATAACTTTTCCTGTTGCACCGCTGGCAATGGTATACCCTAAATAGGTTCCATACTTATCAGTTAAGCTTGTAAAATGGAATGGATCTCCGCCTGCTAAAGTATTAGATAGTACGGGTTGACCTTCACGGTAATATTCGGTTTCTTTTTGTTTGGTTGCAGAACGGTAGAGAGAAAGCCATTCATTACGACCTTCATTTAGAAAAACAGCACCTTTATATCCACTGCCCTCTAAGTAATTAAGAACTCCTTGTATATTTTTTTCTAATTCATCTAAGGTTTGTGCCGATAAAAAAATGCGGGGAATAATCGTTTTTACAACTTCTCCCATACGTGAGATTTCATCATATAGTGCAACCAATTCATCGTGTCTAGCCTGTGCGTCCATTTGTTCGCTGACTTCTTTAGCAGAGTTATATCTCACTTTTTGCTCTACAATGCTTTTATTGATATTTTTCTTAACTTCTGTAATACTTTCGGTCTTAATGTCAATCGTAGTAATAGCATTTCCGATATTCATTAAGGTCGATAACCAAAACATATTTACATGTTTTGGAAATTGATACACTTGAATACATGCTTCAAAGCCGTCTCCTGTTTTGATATATCGTTCATCACGAAAAGAGATACCACCTTGTGGTTGAAGTATCTCCAATAAAAAAGGGTTATAACCATATTTGGCTATAACCTCGTCCATATCTATATCTTCGGGCGGCTTTTTATCAAAGAAGGGAAGTTCTCCCGAGACGCTAGGATTCATATTATTTAATTTAAAAATAATTTTGAATTTTTCTTCTTTGGACAGTCTTTTGCATAAATTGCAATTTCCTAATACTTTGTCCACTGCATTTATCTTTTCAGATTGTTCTTCCAATGTCTTTGCGAATGTCATCATGTAATAGGAACGGTCTGTATCATTTTGTTGAATATATTCCAGTTCTTCTAATTTGGTTTGTAATTGAATTTTGTAAATTTCATTGTTTGTGGTGTCTATTTTATGCTGGATATATTGTTGTTGCGTACGTGTATCAGTTGGTAAATTTATTCCTATCAGCTTAATATCAGCACTATAAGTCTTATAAAATTTCGTCCAATTAAAGAGGTCAAAATTAATATCATCATTAGTAGCACTTAATAAATCTTTACAAACTATTTTAGTAATATCCATATATTCGCCGTTTTTCAATTTGAAATAACCGGATTTATCATCATAGTCGATAATGGGAAGTAGGTCTATAATAGATTTATTTCTGGTTGATTTTTTATTTTTGTTAGAGAGAATAGAATTTTTATTTTGTGGTAAGAGTTCCAATAGGGTTCATCCTTTCAATTAAATTATTTTGTAATAAAGATTGTTCAGATAGAGTATTAGTAATAGGGTGATACACATATGTATCTCTTTTGGCAATGAATAAAATAGTTTGAAATATTCTTTTTTTAGGGTTAAAAGGTGACCTCGCAGTAAAGATTAATGCCACTATTAAATTAAAAATATGATACGGAATTACAAGGGCAGGGTGAATATGGTCTACGAACATAAACATAATTGCGAAGTAACAGCCAATAAACATTAAATCAAATAAATATAGCCATTTAAATACTTTTGTACCACTTCGTAGTTCTTGTACCATTTCAAAATCCATATTTTATTTTCCTTTCTGATTCTGTTCAGGGGGATTTTTTAAGTTATTTTTATCAGGCTTAAATTGCTTGGTTGCAGAGGAATTATTCTTTTCACTTTGGCGCTGTATACCATTAGAATTATCATAAATATCATTATGACTAGAATGATTTCCGGTTACAGAAGTGTGATTTTGAGAAAGTTTGTGATTAGCATTGTTAATCGAAGTATGGTTATTTGGTTTGTGAATGGCTGTTTGTTGTGGATTTTTTGTAGGAATTTGATAACCGATAATATTATTTGGCTGTTTTTTCTGATTTTCTTTTATGGTGGCTGTTGAATTTGTTGTACTGCTATTATCCGATTTTCCGTTAACTGTATAGCCGTTTACGGTAGTATTTTTCTCCTGATTGTTTGGCATATCAGAATGATATTGATTTGTGGTTTGATGATTTGACTGTTGTCCTTTACCTGTAGAAGAATTGAATCCGTTAACATTATTGTTTTTTGCGCTTTTTCTATCTGTAACAGAGGGATTCTTATTACGTGTAGACCATTGTTGAAACCGTTCTTTAAACATTCCGGAGCGTCCAGCGGCAGAAGTATATGCACGCCCTGCTTTTTTGCCAACATTCCCCACACTTTTTCCAAATCCTACAGCTGTTCTTGTTCCGTGAACAACACCAAAAAATGTTCTAAAACCACTGGAAATTCCTGCGTCTATTCCTAGGATTCGTTCGATAATATTAGGTGCGTCTACACAGGCAAGTGCCCAAAACAATAAAATAAATCCTCGTACCAATCCGTCAATGTTCTGATTATTGATATATTGAACACCAAGCTGAAAGAATTGAAGGAGAATAGAAGTTAAAAATAAAACCACAAAAATACTGGCAATTGACCGTAATACTTGCTTGATACGTTGTCCACCTGTTAAGTCACTGGCTGCAAATATCATAGCTAAGAGTTGGTGTACAGCCAATTCCCATATGAGACGGGCAACTTTATATGCAGTAAAAAATAAAGCGAAGGCAGAAGCGATTAATGCTAAGAACATAGAAAGAAAGTTGAAGTTATACCGATAATAAACAGGGCTTAACAACCATATCCAGCTACTTCTATCTATTTTTTCAACACTTATATTTCCATTTTCATCATATTTTAAATATTTATCAAATACATCATCTGTACTACTTACCTTGTCAGCCCAAAGACGTTCTGTAATTTCTACTGCGTCCATAGATGTTAGATTATTCTTTTTGTGGATTAAAATATTTTCGTCCCATTGGTTGGCTTCCATATATTTTAAATCTGCTAAATTGTCTAAGACAATTTTTTCGGCATAGGATACGTTGGAATTTTCTTGTTCTCCACCTTCGGAAATAGAATAGTTATTTACCATTTCTATTCCGGCAAAAGTCATGTCTTTTATGGAAATCATCATGGTAGGCAAAGCACATATAACCATAACTGCTATTAAAAGGTTTTGTACAACTTTTGGCCGTGTATCTGACGTATGGAATATAAGCGTATATCCTAAAATCAGCAATGCTATTACAAACGGTATCCAAAGAATAGCATTAAAAGAACGAATGAAATTCATGACAGTATCGGTAAATATAAAATCGGACATTTTATATACGGTTTGGAGTAGATAATTTGCTGCGTCTACTAGGTCTTTTAACAGATAGATAATCCACCACGATATATTTACAATGGGGTCAGTATAAAATTGGGATTGTGCAAAATATTGTCCCCAGCGCAGTAATATGTCTTGTGCCGTCAACTAATTTCCTCCTTTCTAAAAAATAGAATTATCTGGGACGGTTCGTCCCAGATTTAAAATGCAATTAAGCTAACGATAAATTTACCGATAGAAACAGCACCAATTACAATAATTGCACCTACTAAAATTCCGGGAATCCAGCTTCTGGCTCTTTCTTTTCCTTGTTGTCCTCCAATGATAAATAGAAAACCAACAACAATTAAGGCTGCGATTACTACAATCCATGTATAGTTACTTGCGACTTCAAAAAAATTATTTGCGGTTGTATCTAAATTTTCCATATGTATTAAACTCCTTTTTCTTTACTTTTTTTCTTTTTAGAAATGACGAATAAAATTGCAACAATTAAAATTATCAATAAAAATACCCCTACAACAGAAATAGTAATTATCTGTGCAGGGGTTAATCCTGTATTCAGTTTTTCATAAACAGCAGTAGCTTTGATTATATATTCCGTATTGCCACTGTCTAAAGAATAAGTAAGCTGTGCATTATAACCATTTGCGTCAGGTAGTGCTACTGTATCGTTATAATATGCGGTATACTCTGCAACATATCTTTCGCCTGTTGCTACAGCGTCACGGTATTGAATACCATTTTCCGTATATACATCTCCTGTCCATAGAAAGTCTGTAATGCGGTAGCTTTCCTGTGGTAAATTAAGTACATTTAGAATATCAGCTTCATATCCTGCAAGTGCAGGCTTTTGATTGTCATATGGAACATAACGGCCATTTAACAAATAGTATTTGGAATCATATTGTTCAAATCTGGTAGGAATAGTAACATCGCTTACCCAGTGATAGGGAGTAGTGATTTGAAAATTTGTTAGAGGTAAAGTTGCTGTTACGTTTTTTTCAGTCACCTCATCTGCATAGATTACTGTTTTACTGTTTGCCACAGCAGGCTGTGATAGGACATATCCACTTTTGAGTGTGCTTTCTATCTCTGCGGTTCGATTGGTTATGATTGTGTCACTGTACGAAACATCGGACAGCTTTCCTAAAACTTCTTTACCTTTCGTATTTACAAAAGTTTTTTCTTCTTCTGCTTCTACGTTTTGTTCATATAAATCTTTGATTTCTATCGTTTGTGTTTCCATAACCGGAGTTTCGGAAACAGTTTCATACTTAACATCTTTCAGGGTATATGTTCCGTCGTCTTTGACAAGCTTTTCATCAAAGGTATGTGTTTCATCCTCTTTCAGGGACGTATATTCTATGCTTTCTGTAATTTGGTTCTCATCTGCTGTATTGTTATCTTCTGTTGCAGCAGATGAACAGCCAATGAGTAATGAAGCTGCAATCATTCCTGAAAGAAGAATGGATACTATTTTTTTCATTTTCTGTCTCCTTTCTTATGGGACAAACTGTCCCGGTAAAAATAAAAAAGAACAATCAAGTGATTGTTCTTTAGGACATACAATATTTTATTTTCAATAATATTAACGCTGGTAGTCGATATTGTGTTTTTGAGTTTGATTATACTTTAATTCTGCTTTGAGATGTTCTAATTCATATTTTAATTCATCTCTTTCTTCAATTACCTTTTGATACTCCAAATTTAACAGTTGATAATTTTGCTGTTCTGCTTCCAATGCTCTTGATAACTTGGCATTTTTCTCAAATACCGCAGATACTCTGTTTATAGTATCTTCCGGATTTAACCCTTGAGAAACATATTCATTTAATTTTTTGCGTGCGTATAAATCCTCTGCCAACGCTTTAATATTATCTTTCATTTCGCCTATTTGGAGTGCGGCTGGAAGCACCGTATCTTTCGTTTCTTTGATGTGTGATTCGATAATATTCAAATTTTTAGTAGATTCTCTAATGTTTTGTGTGTCGGAGTAAATTTTTGTTCCTGTATCTGAAATAGCAGTGTTTATTGTATCGCTCTTTTTATTAATCGTTTCAATGTTTTTACCGTCTTTCACAGTACGAACGATTTGGTAAATAGAAGCTGCAATCATGCTAACTGCTGCCCCTACACTTGAAATAAGGGCTATCCATAATTCTGTATCCATATTTAAAAACTCTCCTAATAATAAGCATATGAAACATGCAGTGTATATAATTAATACCATTATAAGGAAATATGCCAAATAATACAAGAATTTTTCAGATAATAGAAATGACTGTACTCTATTTTTCATTGTTTTTCCTCTTTACAATATTACACGTAATGGTAACTGCCAACATACCGGTAACTCCGATAAGCCATGTGACGAGAATTATGGTTTTATTTGAATCGGGTATTCCAAAATATAAATATGCGTCTATTATTGAAAGGAATAGTATCCAACCAATGGTAACACTCCAAGATGTTATATAATATTTTTTCATTTTCTGGTTTTTTCTTTCTTCCAAATCTTCACCTCTATTCTCTATCTTCCCAAGTAATACCCACCAACCCACCCGCAAAAAGACATGAAAAAAGAGATTATCAAAATGATTTGATAATCTCTGAATCATGTGCCTGTTTTGCAATATTAATCATTACCATTTTTTCTTCTCTGATTTGTATACATAACCAGCACTGCAAGTACTGCGCCTGTCACTGTTAAAGTTGATACTAATACAGCCGTTAGCCACTGATTATCACCTGTAGCAGCAATATCAAGGCTTCCGCCATTTTCCGTGTAAGTAGGAACTACTTTACCCGGTGGAACAATTTTAACGGTTTGACCTTCATCGGTAATATCTGTATGAGTAGTGTATTCAATGCCGTCTTTATACAGGTACTCAAATACAACGATCTCTTTGCCGCCTAGGTCAAGACTGCTAAAGGTAAATTCTACATTCACAGTACCATTTGCTTGCTCCGGTATAAAGGTAACCTCGCTGGTTACTTGTTCGCCATTTACAAGCAAAGGTGCGTTTGTAGCTTTGTCCATTAAAATACCTTTTAGTGTGTATTCGGTACCGGGTGTTAAGTTTTCATAACGTACCTCATCCACAATGGTAATAGATTCTTCTACTTTACCATTATGGGTACCGGAATCTCTGTCCAGTGCAGTTGTACCGATTTTAGGGAATCGCACTGTTTGACCTTCATCTTCAATGTCAGCATGAACGGCCAACTCTTTTTCTTTATAATACAATGTTTCAAAAACAACAATTTCTTTTCCGGCTAAGTCAGTACCTTTGAAAGTAAAGGTTACATCCACTGTACCGTTTGGTGTGGTTGGTGTAAATTTTACTTCGTTGGTTACTTGTTGGCCGTCAATTAATAACGGTTGATTTGTAGCTTTATCCATTAAGATACCTTTTATGGTATATTCGTAACCGGTTTTCAAATTGCTGTAACTTACAGTATCAACAAGTGTCACTGTTTCCGCAACAGCACCTTCATTGGTTCCGGTATTTTGGTCTTTTGCAGTTGTGCCGATTTCGACAAGATGTTTCTCATTTTCAAGAGTTCCCCAGTTAACTATAGTATTGTTTTGTTCAATTTTCACTTCAATATTGGTTAAAAGAACTCTGTCAATATTAGCATCACATTCCAGCTCGTCCAGTACGTAATCGCCATATGGCAATGCGCCTTTGGTATCATCAATGGCATTCATATCACCAAACCAGATACCGTCTGTGGAACTTTGACCAGCGTTTGTATTCTGCATATGGCTGTTTTTACTTGCAGAAGTAGAAGCGTGACCGTTTTCATCAGTTACGATGACATGACTTTCTCCGGTGGCTTTATTGGTAATACGGAAAGGGATATCAGCCATTACGTTTCCGGTTTCTTTTTCTACTTTGGTGAATTCTAAGTCACCACGGATTACTTGTTCTGATACGATTGGAGCGTTGTAGGTGTTAATGGCCTGATCAGTACTGCCGTTACTTGTTATTTGTTGTACAAAAATTTGAGGATTAAGTAAATAACCTTCTGGGGCTTTTGTTTCCTGAATTGTTATGGTACCTATTGGTAATGTTGGTTCCCCATTAGATGTATAATATAAATTATCTCCAGATATTTTAAAATCCTCTGAAAGCAAAGACTGTCCTTTTTCATTGGTTCTTAAAATCCATTGTCTGGTAGGTTGAATACCTAAATTTTCAGGATTTTTGTCATGTGATTCGGAGAAGTACTTAATGGTAAATTCGGCGTTTTCTAATCGTGCTCCAGCCTGTGGAACATCTGTATTGTTTTCAGAATCTTGCTTTTGCAAAATAATCATTACAGGGTCACTTTGTGGAATATCTTGTACATGAACAGTAGCTGTTTGTCCTCCGGTAACCACTACTTCATATACGTTAAGGTCTAAAGCGTAACCCATAGGGGCGGTAAGTTATGTCGATAGGTAATTTTTTGAAGTTATCTCCGAGTTTTCCCCCGACCCACACCGTGCATGCAGCTTTCACCGCACACGGCGTTCCATCTGATTTTGTTTGTTGATAGTAAAAAAACAGACACTCTAAATTTTGATTTTAGAATGCCTTAAAAAGAAAGAATGAATGATATTTAGAAAGGATTAATGAGTACCTGTGCAGCCAGCGCAGATAAGTACATTTTCCCAATGACCTACTTCTTCGTGATAAATCGTTTTTGTGCCGGTTTGAACTTTGATTACTTCTGAATGGTAACCACCATGTTCAGTATCTAATAAATGTTGTACGGAAAATCCAGTAATATCAGCTCCACAAGTATTGCATACTGAAATTTCTTTATTTCCCCATACAGGAACTTCCTCCGACCAAGCAGCTTTATCAACAACATACTGTTGTCTGTAGATAGGTGCATGGTTTTGTGGTTTAGGTGTAGCAGGTGTTTGTACGGTGCCTCCTGTATTACCGGTATTCACATGATTATTTGTGGTATTGGTACTGCCACCGGAATTGCCTGTGTTGCCGTTTACATTTGCACCGGAATTATTGTTTGCTGTTTGCTGCTGTTGAGTTCCTGCTTGATTGGTATTCTCGGCAGCTTCTGTATTCGGTTCTTCAGGCTGTTCTGTGCTTTCGACTGCGCTTGCTTCGGAAGCAGTATATACCTCTGTATTTTCAAAAGGAAGTATAAGGGTTTCGTCTTCATAAATACCGTCTTCTTTTAAGGTGTATAAATGACTCAAGTCATTTCCGTCTCTGTCTACCACCTTATCAGGTACACCGTCATTGTCCGTATCTTGTACATATATGCCTAGGTTTGCACTGGTTTCTGAAATTACATTGCTTTCTGCTGTACTGCTTACAGCTTCGCTTTCCGTTTTCGTGCCTTCTCCGCATGCTGTTAAAGCAAACAGAGATACTGCCGCAGCAGTCAGGATTAACGCAATTATCTTCTTTTTCATCTCATATCATCCTTCCGCCGTTATTATATCATAATTCTTTAAAAATAGTAAGCATATTAATCTATATTTGTAAATTTGTCAAGGATTGTAGGTTAATAAATACATTTCAAGTTATATTTCAAGTCAAGGAATTCAAGCTAGTAAATACATTTCAAGTTATAGTTTTATAAAAAGAGAGAATACTATCAACAAATAAAATCAGACTGAGGGCTGTTCCTCCATTGCCATTACAGCAACTTCACCGGTCGTGCCCTCGCTCTCACAGAAAACATCCCGATAACAGTCGGTCGGCTATGATGTTCCTGCTTTCCACGTTCCGAATATCTTAGCTTTTCATAAAAGAAGAATACCCGAAAGGGGATTCTTCCAATGGATGAAATTGTAATTTCATCCTATATCCTTAGGTGCTCGCTATGAGCCGGACAGAGCTAATCTCTCATTACGTTAAGATTCCCGAAGTTCCCGCCAAAGAAAGTACTTTTCGGTGTCTGTCACCGCTGATGCGGCGGCTATCTTTCGATAGTCTACTATACAGCTCGTACATTCGCTCGTTCGTCAGACCTTTATTGGTCATTCTCACCATAGATATGTTATAGCGTCCCGGCATATCCAAAACCATATGATTTCTCACTTAGGTTTTGTTCTGCCGACTTTACCCGGCTTCATACAAAGATATTCTGTTACATATCTTTGCATACGGGAGATTAGACTATTTGTTTTCAGCCAACATGACGGCCGTCATTCCAAATATCAGATATTCAGTTGTGATTTTCAAAAGAAAATCCTCCCATTTCGCATCAGAAATTTTAAATTCTGTATGTACTTATAGGGAAACGTGTCGCACCTTTGACATAGTATGTTCCGGCATTTAATTCTACTGTATTGGTATTGCCCCACTCATCAGTAGTTAAAGTACCTGCTTGATTGATACAGTCCCATTCGGTATAGATACCATATTCTGCACCGGCAAGTGAATAGCAAGAATTGTTATTCGTCAAGTCCGGATTTGCGGATGTTTTATTTAGAGTTGCCCAGCCTTTTTCATCTAATGTCCAGTAGGCTAAATCTTGCGTTCTTCCGCCATTGGTATCTACAACCCATACATGGAAAGTAGACGGTGCTTCCGGTAATCCTGCAATGGTATTCATAAAGTTTACTGCCGCATTGGTTCCGGCTGTATCACCGTTTGCACGGCTGGCAGCAAGGGAAGTGACCACCCAATCTTTATCGGATGTACCAAGAATTGCACCCGGACCGTAGCTGCCGTAGTAAAGCACTTTTCTTAATTCCTGATTAAAACTTTCTACAGGTGTTCCTGTTGGACTGCCAAGACCGGGAGTAACTACACTATGTTGAATGCATACTGCGACACGACCGTCAACTTCGAAGTATCCCACAACGTTAACTCCGTCGGTTACCATGTCTCTAAAGCCTGTAACGGTACGTGTCATAATGCCATTTTGCAACATCCTAACTCTGGCAGTACGCTCTGTTTCACTAAAACTGTTGATGAGAGGTTGAACGCCCATATTCTCCAAGTCATACTGTGACAACTTGCCCTGATAAAAGTCGAGTTTTAAGTATCCTGCTGTATCTACCCATTCAGATAACCCCTTGTCAGAAGCAATATCCAAACGCTCTTGCACGTCTGCAGGGAGTTTGTTTGTTTCATGAGCAGACGTAGTTTCTTCCGGTTCTTCCACAATGATTGCAGCCTCTTCCGAATTGGTTTCTATGATATTTGTTTGAATTTCTGTTTCAGCATGTTCGCTGATATATGTTGTTTCACTCTCGGTTATGGTTTGGGCAAATGCTGTGGCTGAGGGAACAAGCATACATAAAACAAGAAAACAACTGATTAATATTTTCTTCAATTTTATATCTCCTTTCTCTCTTGCCGGTTGTACATTCCGGCAAGAAGTCAAGTGCTTATACTAAGCACTGAAACGATTTATACGTATAAACCTTGCTTATTGTATTTTTGCTGTTATCGCCTCCGTATTTTTGCTTTGTCTGCTTTGGCTTATCCTACATTAGAATCACCTCCTTGAAATTGTAAATTTTACAAAAAACTTTAAAATATGATATAATCTATAAAAATATTGTTTTATAGAGGAATATTATGAAACAACACTTTTGGGACTTGGATTTATCACAGATACCTTTAGATTGGGAAGATGCATTGCAAAATGCAATAGATACCTATAATTAATAGTCCTAAATATTGTTTATTTCCCTTAACAGAGAGGGGATACAAGAAATTGGAATTCTTGTATCCCCTCCTTTTTTTAATCTTATAACTGTTGTGAAAGAAAGACTAAATTTATCCATTAAATGTTGAATGGGTTGTTTTTGTATGTATGAATGAAGTTCTGTCTCAAAATTACACAGTTCTTTTTGTGCCATAATATTATTCCTCCTTTCCTTCAAGATTAGTTATTTCAATGGTATCAACATCTTTAAAAATATAGGTTTTTTCATCAACAGTAAAAGAGTATTCCTCTCCCGACTTCTTCCAGCTGTTGCTTTTTCCTGTGTACTCCAAAAGAAGAACACTATCTCTATATACTTTTACATGTACAGTCTTCTGTGGTGAAGTTGAGGTTGCACAGTAGATCAAAAGAACCGCCAAGGTCAAGAAAACAAAGAGGACAAGACCAAATATTGCATCCTCATACCTCTCTTTTCGCAATTCCAACTCTAATTTTTCTTGATTTTTTTCTCTGTCTGTCATCAGTTACTCCTCATAGCATTAGTTGTCCTATTTTATAGTTCATCCAAAGTGTTTCTGTTCTGACTAAGCCTCGCTCTACCTGATTAATTTTGTTTATGATTGATTTGTATCATTCCTTCTATTGGTAATATAAAATTCCAAAGCCTCAAAGATGAAAAATTTTATATCATCTGGATTATCTTCTTCGGGATGATATATATCATTTGGAATATAGTTCTCCAGTTCATCCAATTTAATTTTTATAATATTATTTTTCTTTGCTTTTTCTTGTGTTTTTTTAGATTTTGGTGGGTCAAAAAACTCAGTCAGTTCTTTGGGAAAATTTCCTTCTTTATCAAGCTGCTTCAAATTTTCTGCCTGCTCCACAGAAAGTTTTATTTTATCCCCATACACAGAAATATAATTTGCTATCTTTTCTTGGTTTTCCTTTTTTAGGTAGGATAATTCTACACCAACATATAAAGAAATGGTTTTATCGTCCACCATATGAAGTAAAATAGGTTCTAAATATGTAATGCGTTTGTATCTGTAAACTTGTTTTCTATTGGTATTGTTATTTTCTGCAACTTGTGCTGTGCTGGGACGGTTCGTCCCAGAGTTTTTTAATAATTCTTCTTCCTCACGATAAGCCCACCCTAATTCACTGGGAAGAAAATCGTCATCTCTGTCTGTATTAGTCTTTAATAAAATTAATCTTGCTGTATCATTATCAACGTTTTTAATTACACTTTTAATTTTATTTAGACCGAGAAGTTTGTGTGCCCTTACTCTGTGACGTCCAGCTAAAACTTCATATCTGCCATTATTTGTCGCACGTACTTGAATTGGCTCTAATAAACCGATTTCTTTTATAGATTCAGCATATTGTTCCACTTTGTTTTGGTTTATTCTAAAAGGTTGTTCATCTATTTCATCTAATAAATCTATATTAATTTCAATAATTTTTTCGCTATCGTTATTTATTTTTGTACCCAGAAGAACACTATTATAAGCTTCTTCGGGAGTAGGTATAGGGGACATAGTATTTCTTTGTGGTAAGGAGAATTTCGACATATTATTCACACCTTTCGATTATTTCATTTACAATGTTCATATATATACTTCCAATTTCTGATTTGCTTTTATGTATAAGACTTTCTCTGCACGGCGTTAATACATTTCCTTTTATTTCAGCTTTGGCTTCTACTCTATCAGGGATAGAGTTTTTAAATAAAAAATCACTGTATTGATTGTTCAGCATGTCTTTTATTATTTTTGATACTTTTGTACCCCTTTTATCCATTGTGAGTAAAATACCGAGGATGTATTTTGATATATCGCAATCACCTTTAATCTGTGAGATTTTTTTCAGTAATTTTTTCACCCCACTATAAGCTGGTTCATCTGCCTGAACTGGAATCAGCACTTTGTCAGCACATTTTAGAACATTGGACACAACTAAAGTAATAGAAGGTTGGCAGTCAATAATGATATAGTCATAATTTTCCTCAAAAAAAGAGTGTCTTAGCACTCTATTCAGAATATTTAAGCTATCATCACTTTGTCCTAAAATGGCAACGATACCTGCCAATTTTTCAGTAGTAGGAATGTAATCAATTTTTTCATGCTCATTCCTTCTAATAAAATCTTGATATTCGCTAGTTTGAACGCCATAGACTTCTTGAAATATTAACTCACACAAAGTTGGTTTATTATCAGGACTGAATCCTAACCACCTGCTTAACGTTTGTTGTTGGTCGGAATCTATTAATAAAACTCTTTTTCCTACTTTTGCTAATCCAGCTCCAATATTTAAGGCGGTAGTTGTTTTTCCAACTCCACCTTTTTCGTTTGTAATAGATATAATTGTCATTATTTTCGCTTCCTTTCAACAGATATTTTTTACTTGGTAAATTTATATAATTTTTTCTTTTCTTTTACAAGTAAAACAATAAATAACAATAATCTTACTAAGATATTAACATTTGAGACAAAACAGACTGAAAAACTGTCATTTGCTACATTCTTTATCAAAACAATACTATACTGCACTATAATAGTATTGTTTTGTTTTAAATCTAGTTTGTTTTAGAGGTGAGAAGATAAATGCTAGCATTAAATGAATTTAGTTCAATTGAGAAATGGGGAAATTTGTTTCTTCATAAAAAGCAAGGAGAAGTGTCAATAGGACATTTTAGGTCTTTACAGTGCAATATTAAACATATTAATGTCTTTTTTGGAAATAGGGCAATCAATAGTGTTCGAGCACTAGAAATAGACGAATTTTTGAAATCTTCAAAATTAGTAAGTTTTATTACAGGTCGCCAACTATCCAAGAAAACTTTGACGTCCATAAGAAATACATTCATATCAATTTATGACTTTGCAAATGAAAATGAAGTTTTTATTCATAATCCAGCACGTGGGCGTAAAATACCTCGCAAAGCACCGCAGACTAAAAGGCGGCCTTTGCACGATTATGAAATTGATTTAGTAGAAAATTCAGAAGGAACTAGAATGTATTTATCAGCTCTCATACTTTTACATACGGGTGTTAGGAGAGGGGAGCTCATTCCCTTTGAATGGACTTGGTTTGATTTGAATAAATGTATGATAAGGATTAACCAATCTGTCTATCAAGACGGAAATCGGTTTATAGTTCAAGATTGTTTAAAAACGGATGCTGGTGAAAGAATAGTTAGATTTCCAGCGAGAATGTGTGCAATAATAGAAAAAGAACGTTTACAATCTAATTCTAAGTATGTATGTTGCCAAAAAGACGGTAGTTTACATACACCTTCCTCTTGGAAAAGTGCTTGGCGAAGCTATCTGAATCAGCTAAACTTTATGTATTGGAATACTGAAAATAAATATTCAGATACGCACAAATATAATCCAAAGGGATATCCTAAATCTATTCATATAACCCCACACATGTTTAGGCATACTTACGCAACTATGCTATATATTTCTGGGACAGAATTATTAGATATGAAATATCTACTAGGTCATTCTGATATTAAAACGACACTTCAAATTTATACTCATATTCAGAATTCTTTAAGAGAAGTGGACATAAGCAAGTATGAAAAGTATATTGAAAGTAAAGGATATTTAATGAGAAGAAATATAAAATATACCTCAGATGAAGTAAAATTTGCTGATTGCAACATCTAAACTACGAACCAAAAGGTCAGGGGTTCGAATCCCTTCAGGCACGCCAAAAGCGTTCATCTTTTAGATGAACGCTTTTTCTTTTTTCACTACATACTTTATTTGATGCCAAAAAATCGTTATTCACGCTATTGGACCGTCATTAACGAAAATAGGTAGATTTTTAAATTTGTTATTTGATATAATACCTCCAAAGGAGAATGTTGGAGCATATGATGGAATTGAATGCGGATAACATTGCAAATTTAACACAGTATTTAATAAGAGAATATTATAAATTAAATACAGACCCTTTGTTTTCGGTTTTAGCAGAAGATTGCGTTTGGCTGGGACCAGGAAATCTTCTGGTATTTGGCGCGGAAGAAATAAAAACTCAGTTTAAAAATGGTTTTATTATGCCTGCCTTTCAAATGGTAAATCCTCATTTTTATATACTGGAAACTGGTAGTGAAAGCCATATAGTTGTATTAGGAGAATATTTACTGTTTTCAGATGAAAATGCGGATTTAATCTGTGCTTCAAAACAGCGTATTACCTTTTGTTATAGGCTGGAACATGACGCCTACCGACTTTATCATATGCATGTATCTAATGAGTGGAATGAGTTGAAAGAGGATGAATTATTCCCTTTCGAAATCAGCACACAGACTTATCATTATGTAAAAAAACTTTTAAAAGAAACTAATGACAGAAAAAATAAAGTAATTATTCAAACTCCAAAATCTACTTATGGTATTCGGTCAGACTCTATCATTTATATAGAAGCGGCAGATAAATATAGTATTTTACATACAGTACACCAGAATATTGTGATACATAAATCTATCGGTTATTTGGCCTCTGTGCTTCCTGATTTTTTCTGTCGTATTCATAGAAGTTATCTTATTAACTGCCACCACGTTTCTAAAGTGGAAAGATATTATGTTACATTGGTAACAGGAGAAACTTTGCCAATACCTGAAAAACGATATACAGAAGTGTACCATAATGTGATGCAGGCGATGCAATAACTTACAGAATATATATACTCATATTAAAACAGTGTGATTTATTTGCATAATAAAAGAAAATTTCATTTTATTATAATTTACATAAAATGTCTGGAATTCACATGTTTTTTAGTGTATAATTACATATAAAGTAATTTGAATAAGATATTTATTTTTTGCTATCAAGTTTAAATTTACTTATACTTTAACTGTATTATTAGGGAGAGGAGAATTTTTTTGAAAAAGAAAATATTTTTATGTGCAGCGGTATGTGCCTTGGTATTGGCAATGGGGGTAGGTTGCTCTCAGCAGTCCGGTTCTTCCGAGTCCGGTACAAGCTCAAATACCTCTAATGTACAAAGTGAAACCGGCAGCCAGACTCAAAGTGCGGACCTACCTGTTACATCCGGTCAAGGGGAATCTGGCACAGCATCCGACAGCAAGAATGTAACAGCAACCTTGTATATAGGTGAAAACGGCCAGTTTAAGGAATATCCTTATACATTTTCAGAGAAACCAACGCCTGATCAATTAATTCAGGCAATTGCAGATACAACCGGTTGGAATTTAACGTTGGCTGATGTTACAACCTCAGGTAAAGGTGGAATGACCGTATCATTCTCAAAAGAATGTGCATTGTTTACAGGGCCACCTCAACAGCAAAAAGAAGAATTTCATATGTATGATGCAGAACAATTGGACAGAACTATTTTAGATAGCATTCAAAAAACACTGCAAAATAATACAATAGATTCTAGCTTAGGAGATCCTTCCAATTTAGATATTTATTATTGTATGGAAGGGGATAAAGCATTGGAGTTAACCAATCTAAATATTACCATCCCTATGGAACAACCATATAGTTCAGATATGTGGGAGAATCTTTCACGTGAACCTGCGAAAGGCTAAACATAACATAGTTTAGGTATTCGTCATAGTATTTATGGTGTATCAAGCAGAGCGTTCTGTTTTGATAAATTGCAGCATTGTATTTTGATTTTTACTATACGTTCATTTGCTTATGTACCCTATTGGAAAGCAATGTAAACCTTTTTTACCAGAAGAAAATAGACATGAAAAAGGGCTTTTTACAATTGTTTTAGTGTAAAAAGAATAAAAAAAACAATGCTACAAAAACTTTAATTTTTGAAGGGGGAAATTGTTAGAGATGAAAACAAAAAGATTTTTAGCCGTACTGGTAACGTGCGTATTTGCTTTTGTGGTTTGTGCAGTTCCGGCAATGGCTAAAGTAATTCCAACAGTACCAGGGGAGAAAGCATCTGTGGCACTGGAAGTGCTTAATACAGATGGTACAGATTGTGAGGGTAATATTAAGCAGACTGCTGCACAACAGTCAGGTGCAGATCAGAGTATGACACAACAAGGCGATTACATCACATATCAGGCTGAAAATCCAGAGGGTTACGTATTTGATAGCTGGACTGTAAATATAACTTGGGTAAAAGAGGATGGTACCCGTGAAGTTTTAGGGGCTGATTATGCAGATACAACAAATCAAAAAGCATTTACTGCCGCAGACGGAAGTACAGCATATAATCCAAATGACGCAACCTTGAGAGTGAACTATGTAATGCCACAAGGTTTGGAAGAAAAAGATCATTTGGAATATAATGTTACCGCAAACTTTAAAAAGGATCCAACTACCGTAGCAGTAACTGTAAACTATGTTTACAGCGGTTTATACGGTGCAGACTTTATCTACACAGAAACTCAATATTTAGCACAAGGTAGCCATACAATTCATGCTGATGCTGCTCAATATGAAAACAAAGGTTTTGAATTGGTAAATGCTGCAGCAAATTCACAAGAAGTGAATGTTACAGAAAAAGATGGACAATTGGTAGCAGATGTTGACGCTGTTAACTTTAATGTAAAACCAACCATTGATCCAACCGAAATGTCCTTTAGTGTAACCTATGTTGACCTAGCAGGAAATCCAATTGGAGCTGGCGGACGTATTTGGTTTGATGACATCGGCGTGTATGACAGAGAAAATATTCTATTGCCATACGGATATAGAGCTATTCCACCTGCTCATCCTGGCGAAGATTGGTTCTATCCAACCAGTTTGGAGTACATTAACGGTCAATGGCAAGTAACTGTGCCTGACCTCGAAATTGTAGTGGCAAAAAGTGTAGCAACCGTTAACATTCAATTTGCTTTAGAAGATGGTACACTATTGCCTGATTTAGCTTATGAAAAAGCTTATTTTAATGTAGGCGGAGGCATTGAAACCGTTGAAGCACCGGAAGGTTATGAAATTGTTGGTGAAAACACTTATGCTGTAGATGTTACAGAGGATGATTTACTGAACTTGGTTGCTGACCCAACTGAAGTAACATTTACAGTAAAGCCGGTTGCAACCACACCGGGAAATCCTGAAAATCCAACTGATGACGGAACAACAACTCCAACACAAGATGGCACTATGGGTGGAAATCCAACTACAGGCGATGCTACTCCTTATGTAATTTTGGCAGTAACTGTTGCAGCAGCTGCAGGTGTTATGGTAGTAGCTTTTAAAAGAAGAAAAGCTTAATAGGGGTTTATAAATAAAAGGGGATACAGTAGTAACTGTATTCCTTTTTTGTTTTATTAAAAAATGAGAAAGTATAAATCATATCCTTGAAATTAAAATAGGATATGATATGATAACATTAAACTATCTATTGGAGGGTTGAAAAGGTGGAACAGTCTCTTTTTCATAGCAAAACTGCAGTCATTGTTGTAGATATGCTCAATGATTTTGTAAAAGGCGAGTTGTCTTGCGAACAGTCAGAAGCCATTGTACCGCCGATACGTGCTTTGTTATCAGACGCACGCCGTGAAGGAGTACCCATTTTTTATTGCAATGACCATCACATTCCGGACGTCGACCCTGAGCTGAAATTATGGGGACACCATGCCATTGCAGGAACAGAAGGGGCAAAAATTGTTTCGGAATTAGCGCCGCAACACGGCGACTATGTGATATTAAAACATTGTTATAGTGGTTTTTTTCAAACAGATTTACAATTACTGCTGAATTCATTGGGAATTAAAAATTTGATTATTACGGGGTTATATACCAACATTTGTGTACGTCATACAGCGGCAGATGCATTTTGTTGGGGATATCAAATTTATGTTCCCAAGGATTGTGTCTGTGCATTTACTCCAGAAGAGTATGAAGGGGATATCGCATATTTAAAAACAGTTTATGGAGCAACAATATTGTCTTCTGACAAAATCACATAAATGAAATCGAAGAATAGAAAAAGCCGACCTGTTTTGTAGCAGGTCGGCTTTTTTCAGCAACGGATTGTGAAAAATAGAGATTTTTGTGTTTTTTTATCGCGCGTTTTTTGTTGAGAAAACGGCTATTTTATGAGAATATATGCATTATATTACAGTTTTATAAATTACACAGAAAAATGCTTTATTGGTATTGCGGTATAGCATGACTTCCTGTAAGATATTGGTAAATAATGGAATGTAATTTTTTGACAGTATTCCATATTGAATGTAGATAGGAGGTCACGCTTGATGAAAAAAAGGGCAATTGTGGTTATGGTGTGTGCAATAGGTTTTGTTGCTTCGTTTGTAATCATAGGATACTTTGGCCTTACCAGTACAGGTATGATGGAACGTATGTATGTAAGTCAAAGTAAACAGCTTGTGATTGGAAAAGAAGAAAATTTGGCTCCGATAATCCTTTGGGACGAAATTGGAACGTATACCTGATTCGGGCTAGGCAATCATGGTACCATATGTTGACGTATGAGAAATTTCAATTTGTATGGATGCCGTCTAACTAAAAACAAATATCATATTTGCAGGCAGAAAAAGGTGTATATTGCAGCTTATGAAAAGAAAAAACAGATGCAACCACTAAATTTTCCATATAGAGGCCAGTAAATTGGCAGCTTGCTGTAATTCTTCGGGTGTGTGATGTGCAAATCCTAACAGAATGGTATGCGCCATGGGAGTACGATTCTTTAAATAGTAGGGAGAGATACCTTGCAAGCAAATTCCGTTTGCTTTTGCGCTTGCAATTAATTCTGCTTCAGACATTCCGTTTTGCACCTGAAGTAAAAAATGCAAACCTGCATTGGCTCCCATAATTGTGATTTGGTTTGCAATAGGAGAGGCTTTTAAGGCGGAAACAAAAGCGTCTCTTCTTTTGCGATAGGTGTTTCGATTGCGATTGATATTTCGTTCAAAATGACCGCCTTTCATAAATTGAAACAATGTATGCTGTTCAAAGCGGGATACAGTAGGGGAATAGTGAGAGCAAAGTGTTTGATATCTTTGAAGTAATGCTGGAGGCAACACCAAATATGCAATACGGACCGAGGGAGCAATGCTGCGTGAAAATGTACCTATATAAGCCACTTTTCCCGCTGTGTCAATTCCTTGCAATGACGGTATCGGTTTTCCTGTAAATTTCAGTTCACTGTCATAGTCATCTTCAATGACGAAGCGATTTGGTTTTTCATCGGCCCAGCGCAGCAATTCCAAACGTTTGCCTATCGGCATCACTACTCCGGTTGGAAATTGATGGGAAGGCGTCACATATACAATATCAGCTTTGCTTTGTCCAAGGGCTGCAATATCAATTCCGGTTTCTGTTACGTCAATAGCTTCCACTGTTCTGCCGCAATTGGTAATGGTTTGATATACCTTGGGATATCCGGGATTCTCCATTGCAAACAGGCTGTCAGAATCAAACAATACATTTAATATCATAAGTAAATATTCTATACCTGCGCCCACAATAATTTGTGCAGCTGTGCAATGAACCGAGCGATACTTGTGTAAATAGTCGGCAATGGCCTGACGCAGACAAAAATCACCTTTCTGGTTGCCGGGGTAGATTAAATCCGGTTGAGAATACATAATTTCTTTCGAAAGCTTTGCCCAGGTAGCATACGGAAATGTTTCCACATCTACAAAATTGGTAGAAAGGTGGAACTGGTACTCGTTTTGAATATCGCCGGTTTCAGAAATGGAAACGGAAGTTACAGGCTCCTGCCGAACGGTTAAAGAAGCCTCTAACGGATTTACATAAAATCCACTGCGGGGAAGAGCGCGGATATAACCTTCTGTAACCAACATTTGATATGCGGCATCAATTGTATTCTGACTCACTCCCAGATAGTCTGAAAACGCTCGTTTGGAAGGCAGCTTCTCATTTTCCTTATAAATACCTTGTTGGATATCTTTTACCATGGAAAGGTAGAGTTGGTAGTATAAAGGTTCTTTTCCTTTTGTATGAACGTTCATTGCAGACCTCCAATCTGATACTATTAAAAATACTTAAACTGACTATTTAATAGGAATCAGTTTTCTTTTATAATCATACTCAAATACAATGATATTTGCAAGACAAATATAAAAGTGGAGGAGTAAGATAATCATGAATCAACAATTGGAACAAAACAGAAAGCTAACGGAGTCTTTCAAAGGCGGCGTTATTATGGATGTTACCAATGCAAAAGAGGCCGAAATTGCACAAAAAGCGGGAGCAGTTGCTGTTATGGCACTGGAACGCGTACCTTCCGATATTAGAAAACAAGGCGGAGTGGCACGTATGAGCGACCCGAAAATGATTAAAGAGATTCAAAGCGCAGTATCCATTCCCGTTATGGCCAAAGCCAGAATCGGACATATTGCCGAAGCTCAGATTTTAGAAGCACTGCACATTGATTATATTGATGAAAGTGAAGTGCTTACACCTGCAGATGACATGTACCACTTAAATAAATTTGAATTTAAAACTCCATTTGTATGCGGAGCACGTAACATTGGCGAAGCATTAAGAAGGATTGGAGAAGGCGCTTGCATGATTCGTACCAAGGGAGAAGCAGGTACAGGAAATGTGGTAGAGGCTGTCAGACATATGAGAACCATGATGGCGGCGATTCGCCGTTTGCAAAATATGCCTTCTGAAGAGCTGATGACATTTGCAAAAGAAAATGACGCACCATACGATTTGGTAGTATATGTAGCGCAAAACGGAAAACTTCCTGTTGTAAACTTTGCGGCAGGCGGTATTGCAACTCCTGCCGATGCTGCTTTGATGATGCAGCTTGGCAGCGAAGGTGTATTCGTTGGTTCCGGTATTTTTAAATCTGCAAACCCTGAATTAAGGGCAAAGGCAATTGTCACTGCTACAGCAAACTATAATAATCCCGAAATTTTGGCAGAAGTAAGTGAAGGTCTGGGAGAGGCTATGAAGGGATTGGAGATTTCTGAAATTCCTCAGGACAGTCTGTACGCAAACAGAGGCTGGTAAATCAATGAATCGAATAAAACAAATTTGTTCCGTCATATTATGATAATAAAAGAGGCATCAATTGATGCCTCTTTTATTTATATAGAAAACGGTATATTAGCGAACCGGCGTATAATTGATTTCAGATGTTTGCTCTGTGGCTTCCAACTTAAAAATAACAGGTCTTAATCCATCATTGCAGCTGCAAATAGCAACGCCGGGTTTTCTAATCCAGTCTCCATAGTAAAATAATTCTTTTTCAGCTCCGTGAGATAATGCAAATGCATACTGATATATTGCTTTCCATGCTTCATCGCAAAATCCTTCCGGTTTTGCATAGTCAGCATAAAATACCTGCCCTTCTTTTAACATGGGGCACGCAGTCAAACCGTCTGCTCCGTATTCTTTTGCCAGTTCTTTGTCTAATGTGGTTTTCAATACTGTTATTTTTACTTTTTTCATGCCTTATCTCTCCTTGTTGATATTAAGTGATAAATTCCAGCAAATTTTTGCCCATAAATTGAGTCCATTCCTGTTCTGTGAGGTTTGCATTTTGAGTGATATCATGAATAAATAAAGAGAAATCCATTTCCCGTTTTACAGAAGGATACAATAATAAAGGAAAATCACTGCCATAGAGCAACCGATTCGGACCAACCATTGAAATAACTGTTTTAATACTTTTGATGTCGTACAGCAAGGGATTTGCCGCAGTGTCATAGCGTACATTTTGAAATAATTCTTTGTAGCGGGGGTTCATCTCATAAAAAGGAAGACCGCCTCCCATATGCGCCAATATTAGTTTTAAGTTGGGATATCTTTTTAATAATTGAGGAATCGGCGCCAATGATGTCGTATCTTTTCCGGGATAGGTATGTCCAATTGGTTCTCCGCAATGAATGCACACAGGCAAATGATAATGTACTGCGCACTCTAAGACATCCAGAAACTGCGGTGACTGAAAGTCAAATCCGTTTGCTCCAGGGCCTAATTCTCCAATTCCGCAAAAGCCAAGAGAGACGCAGCGTTCTATTTCAGAAATGGCTTCTTTTCCGAACATAGGGTTAATAGAAGCAAATGCCTTTAAGCGCTGTGGATGATTTTTGATTGCTTGTGCCATGTAATCATTGTGCAGATACATCAGTTCAATATCATTCCAATACCATCCTTGCATGACCAAACCGTATACACCTGCCAGCTCAGCACAATGCAAAGCTTCTTCTGCATTTGCCCATGCTTCTTCCGTACCCGTACCATTTTCCGATTTTTTGGTCAACATACCAAAGTATGGGTCACGTGCGGCATAGGTTTCCCAATGTTCATATATTTCCGGGGGAAATATATGAACATGACTGTCCCAAATTTGAAATCCATTCATGATTGGCATTTTCCTCCTGTATTTTATAGTGATATTATAAATGATGATTCATACGCTGTCGATATCCGAAATAAATACAAATACTTTGGAATAAATCTGAGCGTTGTTTCAAGATAGTTCTGTTTTCATGGAGGCTTATTGCTGTTTGCGTTTTTCATGATAATGGCGAGGAAACAAAAATCAATAGAAAACGTGAAATTTTTCCATTTTTAGGGCTTTGATAGAATAGTGTATAAACCGGAACAACAGGGGACATTGTGATTTTTTTTATTGGCTTAAATTGGCTCGAAAATACTTACTTTTTGAATTATATTATGCTATACTGTACCAAGAAAAAGCAGATTATGTTGTAGAAAACGGAGGGGGTTTATGGCATTCTTTGATAATTTGGAAAAGACATTATCAAAGAACAATCTGCTGTTCAAAAAACTAAGAAAATGACAGATATTTCCGGAATAAACAGTTTGGTTTCTGATGAAAAAAGTGAATTACAATTACTATCCAATCGGAAAACGATATGTTGCAATGTACCAAAAAATTTTGAAAGAAATTTTGTGGGGATAAATTACATCCGTTCGTGTACTGTACACCAAAATAAAAGAGGATAAACAGCAGTTGTAGAGTATAAAAAGTGTTGTGTGTTACGGAAGATGGGGAGTGGACGTTTCAAGCAATACAGAATTTTGTAATGCTTGTGATGCGGTTCTGCTGAAATAACCACAAAGATTTGTCTCGTAACATCAATACATTGAATATGGAACAAAATGACAGAAGATTACTGCTATGCAAAAACAAGATTAGGTTTTAATTTTAATGAGGAGGGTGAGTTATGGCAAAGTTTTGCAGCAAATGTGGAATGAAACTCAATGAACAAACCGGAAAATGTCCTAATTGTGATGAGAAAACAAAAATGGATACTGCAAGCTCCGATAGTAATATCAGTATCAATGGGAATCCAAAAGAGGACCAAAATATTAAAAAAACAAACGGAGAACAAGAAGTCAAAAAAGAAAGCAAAAAGAAAACAATAGTAGTAATCACAATTGTTATTGTTGTATTACTGATAGGTATAGGCGTAGGTATAGGTGTTTTCATGGTACATAACGAAAAAAACGCAAATGTTCCTAACAATGGCGAAATTCAAGAGACGCAAAGTACTGCCGGTACAGAGACAACAACTCCCAATGAAGAAAATGAAGAAGTTGACTTGGGCAGTAATTATGAAGTTCCCGAATTTGATGCAGAAGCATATTTCAGAGAAAATACTACCTTAAAATCCACTTTTGATGTAGCTTCTTCGCAATCTATTCATACCGAATCTGAAGCTTATGATAGTTTTGTTGAAAGGGGCTTTGACGGTAGTCAAGTGATGTATGAATATACTATGGATGGTACTTATTTAGGAGAGAATGAAATTTCCCGATCTTCGTCATCAAAACATCCAATGTATCAGACATATTACGCTACAACATCAGGGGATATATGGATGATTCTTGAAATTAACGGTTCGTTTTTTGCAACGCCAATCACATACAATTTTTCAAACACACAAAATATTCCCGTAATACTTTCAGAAACGGATACGATTACAAGCTATGATAGTTCCACTAATAAATTCTATGTGAACATTCCCAATGCATCTCAAACCGTTATAAAGACAGTCTCCAAAATTGATGCTGAAACGATAGAAAAACTTACTAGCGAGGAGTTCAATCAATCATGACGGTTAAAAAAATTGTAATATTACTTCTTTGTGGTGTAATCGTATCTTTTGCTTTTTTCCCTATGATAACAGTAAATGTTCACGCAGAAACTGCTACAGAAGGAAGCAGAGTCATGGTTTCTCTCGGTGATTCCTATTCATCAGGAGAAGGTATTGAGCCGTTTTATGGTCAAAATGAATCAACAGCCGATAAAGTGAAAAATCAGGATTGGCTTGCACATAGGTCTGAAAAAAGTTGGCCCGGAAGACTTACTCTGGAGGGAGTAAATGGTTCTATGTCTCAAAATCGTAATGATAATTGGTTTTTTGTGGCTACATCCGGAGCAACAACCGATAATTTGACTCACACCCAACGTAAGGACTATGACATTGACGGGAAGAAAGGCAGTCGTTATATTGATAAACAGCTTGATGTTTTTAAAGAATTAGGTGATAAAAAAGCGGAATATGTTACTGTTTCCATTGGAGGAAATGATGCGCAGTTTACGGATGTTATAACCAAAGCAGCTCTATCATTTTCATTTAATCCCGGACTATTAACCGACAAATTAGATTCCGTTTGGGAAGAATTTTATTATGGTATTGACGGCGGTGAAAGCATAAGAGATAGACTTTATCAAGCTTATTGCGATATTCAAGATGCTGCAGGTGCACAAGCTAAAATTATTGTTGCCGGATACCCCAAATTACTGGACCCTAACGGAAGTGGATTCTTATTTAATGAGAGAGATGCTGCTCTCATTAATGATTCGGTAAGCAGATTCAATGACGAAATCGAATCCATTGTGAAATCGTGCAAAGTGGACGGAATGAAAATCTGTTTTGTGTCTGTTGAGGAGGCTTTTGATGGACACGGCGCCTATTCCAATGACGCTTTTTTGAATGAGGTACATTTTGGTAGCAAATCTCAAGATTTAGAATCAAGTCTTATAGCACCATCAGCATATTCCATGCATCCCAATGAGAAGGGCGCCCAGGCTTATGCCGATTGTGTCCAAGCAAAAATTGATGAGATTGAAAAGGATAACGGAAAAACGGAATGGCCTTTGATGTCCGGCTCAGATGAGCGAGACATAGCATTAGTACTTGATGTTTCAGGTAGTATGAGAGGTACTCCAATGAATGAAACCAAAAATGCATCAGAAAGGTTTATCAATACGGTTTTAAAGGAAGATTCCAGCATCGGTGTTGTTACTTATGATAATACCAGTATGTGTATTGCTGACTTCTGTATGAATGAAAGATATTTGACGAATGCAATACAGAATCTTAATTCTGGTGGCGGAACCAATATGGAAGCGGGATTATCACAGGCATATTCCATGTTACAGAGCAGCAATGCAAAAAAGAAAATAATCGTACTTATGAGTGACGGTGAACCCAACGAGGGCAAAACAGGCGATGAACTCATAGAGTTTGCTGAAACAATCAAAAATGAAGGCATATATATCTATACATTAGGCTTTTTTAGTAATTCACACGATAAAACCTCACCACAGGCACTGTTAGAAAACATTGCAAGTGAAGGGTGTCACTTTGAGGTTGAAAACGCAGATGATTTAATATTTTTCTTTGGCGATATTGCGGATCAAATCAATGGACAAAAGTACATATATATCCGCATAGCATGCCCTGTTGATGTGACGGTAATGTACAATGGTGAAACATTGTGCTCTATAGAAGAAAATATGAATACCCGCACTGCTTTTGGCTCTTTAACATTTGAGGATAATGAAAAAGGAACCAATAGCAGCAGCGATAATCGAGTGAAGATACTGCGATTAAAAGAAGGTACAGATTATAATATCCAAATTGAGGGTAACGGCAACGGGTATATGGACTATACCATTAGATTTATGGATGATACCGGAGAGTACACCGATTTACGCACATTCAGTAATATAAAAATTACGGAACAGACTGTCATTGATACTGTGGCGACCAATTCAGATTCAACTATATTGAATGTAGACGAAAATGGCGATGGAAGGTATGACTTGAAGTATAAGGCAACCGAAAATGCTGAAGGTGAACTGGTCAACGACACCTATCTCATTTATATTTATATTGCAGTTGGTGTTTTTGTTTTAATCTTGATTGTAATCGCAATTATTCTAATTATGAAACATCTAAAATCAAAAAAATCTAAGTTGGAAAACAGATAAAGCATGCAGAAGTTTTGCAGAAATTGCAAAACACAGAGGAAAAGTTGTTTTAGCTTTTACCGATTGAAAACTACTTTATAATTTTTTCATTTAATAATCTGGTAATAACAACAAAACAAACATTGAAAGATAGTCCTTTCAATGTTTGTTTTTGTTTATTGGCAAGAACGTTTTAGCGTTTATCAGTTGAAAATTGCATAGCAATTTTTTTTATGCTATAACAACCTTGCAACAGCAGCAAAACTAAAGTTTTGGCTGTTGGCAAGAACGTTGTAACATTTTTTAGTTAGAAATTGCTTTGCAATTTCTCTTATGTTATAATATCTACACTATTTATTTGATGCAGTTCCATTTTATTATAAGTACAGAGGAGACGGGTATATATGTCCGCAGTATCACAGGCAAAGCGCATTGTAGTTAAGGTAGGTACCTCTACCTTAACTTATGAAAACGGAAAACTAAATTTAAGAAGAACAGAAGAACTCTGCAAAGTGTTAAGTGATTTGCATAATTCCGGTCTTGAAGTAGTACTTGTATCATCCGGCGCGGTTGGCGTAGGTATGGGCAAACTCGGCATCAAAGAGCGCCCCACAGAAACAGAAAAAAAACAAGCGATTGCAGCTGTTGGGCAATGTGAACTGATGTTTATGTACGATAAGCTTTTTGGAGAATATAATTGTATGGTTGCCCAGGTTTTGCTTACAGCAGACGTAACAGCCAGTGAGAACAGCAAGCGTAATGTAGAAAACACCTTCAGAGAACTGCTGAATATGGATATTATTCCGGTTGTAAATGAAAACGACACAGTTAGCATTGACGAGCTGGATGGCCCTCATTTTGGAGATAATGATACGTTATCCGCAGTCGTTGCCAAGTTGGTTGGAGCAGATTTGTTAATTATTTTAACTGATATTGACGGACTTTACGATACAGACCCGAGAGAAAATCCGAATGCCAAGCATATTCCTTATGTTACACATATTACAGACGAAATTAAGGCGTTGGCAGGCGATGCGGGTACAAACAGAGGAACAGGCGGTATGGTGACCAAAATACGCGCCGCACAAATTGCAAATGAAGCGGGTATCTCCTGTTGTGTGATGAGTGGTACGCATCCCAAAAATTTATATCAATTGCTGGACGGCGTCCAAATAGGAACTACATTTGCCGCATTATAAGTGCATCGATATTGAAAGGAGGAATAGATATGACCGAATTGGAACAAATGGGAAAACGTGCAAAAGAGGCAGCACGTGAACTTGCTTTCGCAGGTGATAAAAAAAATCAGGGACTTGCTGCAATTGCAAAAGCTTTGAGAGAACATAAAGATAACATTATAGAGGCCAATGCTTTGGATATTGAAGCAGCCAAACAAAACGGGATGTCTGAGTCATTGCTGGATCGCCTTACATTAACAAGTGAACGTATTGAAGGTATGGCAAAAGGTGTGGAGGAAGTTTTAGCGCTGAAAGACCCAATCGGTACCGTATTGGACGGAATGGTGCAAAGCAACGGTCTTAAGATTGAAAAAGTACGTGTACCTCTGGGTGTCATCGGCATGATTTATGAAGCCAGACCAAATGTGACTTCCGATGCAGCGGCGCTTTGTTTAAAATCGGGTAATGCGGTCATTTTACGAGGAGGAAAAGAAGCATTCCACTCCAACCAATGTATTACCAACATTATGCAAGCTGCATTAGAGCAAGTCGGTTTGTCAGGAAATTGTGTCCAGCTTGTGCAGAATACCAGTAGAGAATCCGCAAATGAAATGATGCGTTTAACGGAATACTTGGACGTATTGATTCCAAGAGGCGGTGCAGGCTTAATCAAAGCGGTGGTGGAGAATGCAAAGGTTCCTGTAATTGAAACAGGTTCCGGCAACTGCCATGTATATGTAGATGAATCTGCAGATGTTGCTATGGCGGCTGATATTATTTTTAATGCGAAAACGTCCCGTCCTTCTGTTTGTAATGCCATTGAAACAGTATTGGTACACAAAACTATCGCCGAAAAAGCTCTCCCTGTCATTGAGAAAAGGTTGAAAGAAAAACAAGTGGAAATCAGGGGATGTCAAACAGTTTGCAGAATATTGCCCGATGCAGTACCTGCAACGGAACAAGATTGGGCGACAGAATATTTGGGTTATACTTTGGCAATTCGCGTTGTAGACGACATTCATCAAGCCATTGACCATATTATGACGTATACCACAGGTCATAGTGAATGTATTGTAACAGAAAGTTATACCAATGCAATGTTATTCACATCTCAAATAGATGCAGCAGCTGTTTATGTGAATGCGTCCACCAGATTTACAGACGGCGGTATGTTTGGACTGGGTGCGGAAATCGGTATTTCTACTCAAAAACTCCATGCAAGAGGTCCTATGGGCATTGAACAACTGACCTCCGTGAAATTTATTGTCAACGGCAACGGTCAAATTCGTATATAAAGTACTGTATCTATTGGAATAAATTCCAATCTTAATTTTGCTAGAGTGTAAAAGCAGATTTTTACCAAATACAGTTATGAAATCACCCTGAATAATAGTTTACAAAACAGCCTTGGCAGATTTCTTTTTTATAAAAAAGTTCTGCCGAGGCTGTTTTGTACTTATATATTAGGTAAAGTACAAAACAAGGGGTTGAATCATAACAAATGAATTCAGAAAACAAAGAACAAACACCGAAAAAAACGGCACAATTTGTGTGTGATTATCGAGATGAGCAGCCCACTGAATTTTTGCCGCAGCTTCAAATGCATTCGGCAGAAGAAACAAAAGAGGAGCCCTCATCAGAGCCTATTGACAATACAATACCTACCATACATGTAACATTAGATGACTCCAATATGATAGAAACAGAGCAGGAAGGAAACGAAACTCCGGAATATCCAACGATGCCGGAACAAGAAGAGCCCTCGCCGGAAATAGAAGGATTTCCTCTTTGGAAAAGAAATAATCAGCCCTCCAGATTATTTTATCCTGCAAATCCCCAAATTGCGCAGCAACAGGAAGAGGAAATATATGAGGATGAGACAAAACAATCAAAACCAAAAGGAATCATCCCGGGTATTATGATTTTAATGGCCGCATTTGCGGGTGTGGTATGTTTTTGTATGTTTGGCGGAGTAGACTTGGTACAAAATACAGAGCAAATCAATGCTTTTTTAGCGCCTGTTATGATGCAAAATCCGGAACCGTTTTCATCGTTGTCACAGGCAAGCGAAGATATGATTTTGCAAGCTTCCGTATGGAGGGCGGTGACACAAAATCAGGCAAACTATAAAGAGACAGACGCACAGGGAAGAATGGTTGTTCCGGCAAAAGATGTAGAAAATGCATCGAGGGAACTGTTTGGAAGTGCGTTTCATCTTTCTTCCAAACATCTGCAAAACGCTTCTTTTTTTGTTTATGATGAATCTTCTGATACTTACCGTGTGTTACCTAGTAGCAGTGTTACAAGCACAGTTCCGCAAATAAAAGAGGTAAAAAAAGAGAATGGCTCCATCGTTGTTACGGTAGAGTTTTCTTCTACAACACAGGAAATTGCTGTGGAAACATACCGTTATATACTGGAATTTGATTCTCTCAGCGGAGAGCCGTATTTATCCTCAATTCAATCTGCTTGAAAACGTGATGAGTATTTCTGACGATGGAAAAAGAATTTTTATAGCAAATAAAGTAGATTGACAGATACAAGACCTTTTGTCAAAGATTCTTTTGAATTTTGCATTTCTTGGATAATTTGTTTTCTAAAATGGGACTCTATCTTTATGAAAAGGCATTCATGTCTTACCGGATTCATCTTTTATCACAGTATTCTGCAATCAAAAACGGATACCAATTGGTATCCGTTTTTGATTTTTATATTTCGTTTGTCATAAATCATAATCTTGTCCATATATATAATAAAGCAAGATACCTGAATGTTATCATCAGGTATCTTCTCTTATCATTATGTGCATTAGAGCAGTAAGTATAACAGCGAGAAAATAACACTGGTGTCGGCTTGTTCGTTAAACAGTACCAGCAGCAGTATCATGATTAAAGTTCGTTCGCTGTCTTTCATAACTCCGTCTAATAAATTTTCCACAATGTTCTGTGGTCCGGCAGAGACGGGAGGGGCGCTTGGCAGACTACCTCCGTTGTGCCCATGTAAAGGGCCGCCTTGTTCATTTGGTGTGTGGTGAGCGGGCTCTTCAGTATGATTTCCGTGAGTTCCACTTGAAAAAGACGGTCCATTATTCGAACGGTTTGTTCTTGGCGACGCAGCAAAAGACGGTGTGCCGCGCAGTTGTTGATTGGCACGATTCTGCATTTCCTGCACTCTATGAATTGCCTCTTCCTGCATACGCTTCATATCCATATTTTCGTTGGCCATGTTTCACCTCATAGAATCCCCTGAAGAATACCCTGTTCTTTTAAAAGAGGTAAAAACTTCAGCATTCTCATAATTTTAATTGCTTCATCCAGTTTTTTCTGACGCTCACTTTTTAATAAAGGACGCAAAGCGTGCAGTAGTCTGGTATTATCATCTTCTTGATTTATGCTCCCCAGCAAAGGCGCTATTTTCATAATGGTATTGAGCATCTCAGGGGAAACGCCGTTTCCTCCTCCGCCTAATGCTCCCAGAGTATTTCCCAAACCGCCTAAAGAAGACAAAGCACCAAGTGGATTATTGTTCGTTTGAGGTGCTTGTGCAGGTGCTGATTGTTGCCCTAATAGACTGGCAAGCTGGCTAAAATCAATTCCTCCGGTAGAATTGCTTTGAGATTGCTGTGGGGATTGTTGCGCTGGTTGTTCAGGGGCATTGTTTTGCTGCTCGGTATTCATTTGTCCCAATAAATTGTTAGCCATTTGCTGAAATTTTGCCATTTCTGTAGGATTATTTAAAATTTCATTTAATTTTCCGGCTAAGTCATCCATGGACCGTCACCCCATTTCTTATTTGCCCAAAAATTTTTTTAGCAGCACTTGTGCCTGCGGTGAATTTAACAGTTTATTGGCCGCCTCTTTATCGCTTAATACTTGCTGAAGTTTTGCGGCATCGTTGGCGTTTAGGTTATTTAACATTTTTTGCAACGTGCCGTTTTCTGCTTGTTGTTTTAGTTGTTCGGGTTGTGTGCCCAGACGTTGGGCTGCTACATTTAACAGTTTCTGTAATTCTTCGTTGTTAGGCAAAGTATTTCACACCTTTCAAAGTAAAAAATGAAAAAAGACTGGATTCCCTCATGTGTTTCCATATATAATATGATTAGATAAATATACATATGCGGTAAAATGGGCAGATAGTAATATTGTATATGGAGTCAAGGGGGTTTTTATGAGAATTTTAGTTATTTCCGATTCCCATGGAAATACAAGGAATATAGAGCGTGCAGTGGAAAGTCAACCGGAAGCAAATATTATCATCCATTTAGGGGACGGGGCCGATGATATTGTGGATTTGGAATTTGTTTATAGAGATAAGCAATTCTATCAGGTAGCCGGTAATTGTGACTGGGGTTCTTCGTTGCCTCTTGAAGGTGAATTAAAAGTAGCGGATAAAACAATATTTTTTGTACATGGCCATGAATATAGGGTAAAAACAAATTTACAGCAAATCAAGATGGAAGCAAGAAAAAGGAATGCGGATATTGTGCTTTTTGGGCATACGCACCTGCCTATAACAGAATATGATGATGAATTGTATTTGTTGAATCCGGGCTCTTTGCAATATGCTGACGGTACCTATGGGATAATTGATATCACAGATGCCGGTATTTCTGTACAAATTATAAAAGTTTAAAATTCGTTTCTTGACATTGTATGGATTGGCGTGATAGGCTAATTTGAGAGAACCAATATTATGTTGACTGTATTTTGTTGATACATATAAAGTAATGATATTACCGCCGAACAGACAGATTAAAGCCTAAGCAGTAATATGGATAAGGGCGGGGAATGGAGAGAGTAATTATGACTGAATATGAGAGATGGCATGCTATGAAACTGGATGACCCGGATTTAACAGAAGAACTAAATGCAATTGAGGGTAATCCAGAGGAAATTAACGACCGTTTCTACCGTGAACTGGAATTTGGAACAGGTGGTTTACGTGGTGTAATTGGAGCCGGTACAAACCGAATTAATATTTATACAGTACAAAAGGCAACTCAAGGACTTGCCAACTATCTAAATAAAAAAACGTCGCATGCGTCTGTGGCAATTGCATATGACAGTCGTATTAAGTCAGACGTATTTGCAAAGGCAGCGGCTGAGGTTTTGGCAGCGAACGGAATTACCGCACATTTATATCCTCAATTGATGCCTACACCCGCACTGTCTTTTGCCGTTCGTCATTTAAAATGTGACGCGGGTATTTGTATTACTGCAAGCCATAATCCTGCAAAATATAACGGATACAAAGCATACGGCAGTGACGGTTGTCAGGTTGCTTTGGAAATGGCAGATGCTATTCTGGATGAAATTAACCGGCTGGATATTTTCCGTGATGTCAAACACATGGATTATGATGCCGCAGTAGAACAGGGAAGTATTAAGGCCATTGGCGAGGATGTTGTAATTGCATTTTTAAATGCTGTTAAGTCACAAAGTATTTTGGATTGCAGCGATTCTGATTTAAAAGTAGTATATACTCCTCTCAATGGCAGTGGAAAAATGTGTGTCACACGTATTTTTAATATGATTGGTATAAAAAATATTACAATTGTTCCTGAACAGTCAGAACCGGACGGCAATTTTCCGACTTGTCCGTATCCAAATCCTGAATTTAGAGAGGCATTGCAAGTAGGATTGAATCTTTGTGAAAGCGTACAACCGGATTTACTGGTAGCGACAGATCCTGATTGTGACCGTATGGGTATTGCTGTAAGACATAACGGTGATTATCAATTGTTAAACGGCAATGAGGTTGGTGTTTTATTATTAGATTTTATTGCGCGCAATCGTATTGCAAATGGAACTATGCCAAAACATCCGGTTGCAGTCAAAACAATTGTTTCTACCGATTTAACGGATAGTGTTGCTAAAGAATACGGTATTGAGTTAAGAAGCGTTTTGACAGGGTTTAAATATATTGGTGACCAAATAGCAGGCTTAGAAGCCAACGGAGAGGAAAGCCGTTATATCTTTGGTTTTGAGGAAAGTTATGGATATCTGTCAGGCAGCTATGTACGTGACAAAGACGCTGTGAATGCCAGCATGTTAGTATGTGAAATGGCAGTTGACTATAAAAAGCAAGGAAAAACGTTGGTAGATGCAATTCATGATATTTATGAAAAACATGGTTATTTCCTAAATGAATTGATGAATTTTACGTTTGAAGGTCAAGACGGTATGAATAAAATGCAGTCAATTATGGAGCATTTGCGTACCAATACTCCAACTAAAATTGCAGACTTTGCAGTGGTTGGATGGAGTGATTATAAAGCGTCTAAATGTTTTGACGGTACCATTGAAACTGAAATTACACTTCCCAAGTCCAATGTTTTGGAATATCGCTTGGAAAATGGCAGCAAATTAATTGTGCGTCCGTCAGGAACAGAGCCTAAGTTAAAATTGTACTTATCCGCAAAAGGTAAGACAAGAGAAGAATCTCAAGCGGTAATTCAGGCGTTTAAAAATTGTGCAAACGAATTACTGGGAATCTAAAAAAGGTCGGAGCTTGCTCCGACCTTTTTTATGACAGATTTTTATCAGTGCATGTGTTAAAATCTTTTTAGTGATAAAAATTGCAACTGTATTTTTTTTATGGTATACTTTATAAAATATATTTCCATCCGTAGCGAAGCTGGATATCGCAACAGATTCCGATTCTGGAGGTCGGGGGTTCGAATCCCTCCGGGTGGGCCATGCTGGAATGGACTGTGCTCCATTCAAAAAGCCCAGCCGTCCGGCTGGGCTTTTTCATAAAAATTTGTTATTGATTTTTCCGCGATGGTCTATAATAATGTTATTTATTTGATTGGGATTATCCTTGTAACGTCTCTAAATTACTACAACTTTTTACGAGTTGGGACAATTTCACTTTTTGTCGTCGATAGTTTAATAGGTATTTTTTATCAATCCTTCTGATATGGAAATAATCGCGATACTTTTTCCCCAAAGGCTGTTAGCGGGAATAATTTTTGGAAAGGAGAAAAGCACTTGAATCATTTAGAATTTGGGCCGGTTATTTGTACCAAAGGACCGTATAAAGGAAAAATAGGATATTTAGATGATGAAGATATATGTGAAGGAAATCAGTTTGGAATTGTATATTTTGGTAATCCGTCATTTTGTTCATCATTCCATCTGGTTCCCATTACATATTTATCAAATGAAATTACCATGTACGAAATCATTCAAAGAAAAGAAACGTTGCAACAACAAATACTTAACGAAAAGGATGAAAAGAAGAAAATATATTTGCTTCTGGAATCAGAATTTGTAAATACCCTGTTTTACGAGAGACATATACAAACACATACTATGTCTCAAAAAGGTATTAAATTATTTATATCTTATTCCTCTAAAGATAAAGGATTTGCAAATTTACTATACTCTGATTTAAAAGAGGCAGGATGTATTCCATGGTTGGATGAGTGGGATATTGTGGGTGGGCAATCCATCCCTGAAGAGATTGAAAAAGGAATTAATAATAGTGATTTCTTATTGATTTTATTATCTAATAATTCAGTAAAATCCAATTGGGTTCGAGCTGAATGGGAATCAACCATTTGGGATGAAAATCAAAATAAGGAAATACGAATCATACCAATATTAATTGAAGAATGTGAAATACCACGCTTTATAAAATATAGAAAATATATTGATTTTAGAAAAGACTACATTACGGGTTTCCGAGATTTATTGTATTCTATTGACAGATTAAAATAAGAACTAATTTTATAAATGTTTCATTAATTCAACATGTAGATTTGCAGTTTGTATTTCAACCTATACCTGAGGGATGTATATACATCCCTCAGGTATTTTCTTTTTGTTTCTACAATCCATATGCATTTCGTTCGTCACTATAGGATTATTTCACAGGTATATATATTTCTTAAAAATAGAATATACATTCTGTTGGTTTTATCATGAAATGCGTGATATTGGATAAAAAATAGCCTACATTTATCACCGGATACATTTTTCCATCATAGAATAGCGGAGAATAGGGGGAATTTCAATGTACTGTGGTGAACAATTCAGTGATGTAACAAAGCAATATTTATGCTGTTTTTATGAGATTTTAGACAATATGATAGAAGAGATGACAAATGCGAAATTAACAAACAGTATATCGCATAATTTTATTGTACAAATGATTCCTCATCACCAAGCAGCAATTAAAATGTCTCAGAACATTTTACAATATACAACGTTACTTCCTCTGCAAAACATTGCAAAGAATATCATTTCAGAGCAAACCAAAGGCATCGAAGCTATGAAAGAAATACTGGGAGTATGTGGGGAACAATTTGATTCAAAACAGGATATGTGCCTGTATCAAAATGAATTTGACCAAATTACAAGAACTATGTTTTCTCAAATGAAAAATGCTTGTTCGACAAATCAGATTAATGCAAATTTTATGAGAGAAATGATTCCACATCATCAAGGTGCTATCTGTATGTCAAAAAACGCATTGCATTTCTCCATCTGTCCGCAGCTAATTCCAATTTTGCAGACGATTATTGTCTCTCAGGAAAAAGGAGTACGAGAGATGAGAGCGCTTCTTCACTGCATTTAAAAAGGATGACATATTCATTCCCGTTCAGTAATTGAAATAAGATACAACAGAAAACAATAGGAGGCGATTATTTGGCTATTCGTATTTTTATCGATCAAGGGCATAATCCCAGTGGTGTGAATGCAGGAGCAGAAGGGAACGGATTAAGGGAACAAGACGTTACCTATAATGTAGGAATCTATTTAGCCAATCTGTTGAATGACGATCCCAGGTTTACTGCAAGAGTTTCACGCCCTACTCCTGAGACCGTACTGGGTACCAGCAATGCTACCAGTTTGCAGGCCCGTGTAAATATGGCGAATTCCTGGCCTGCAGATTATTTTATCAGTATTCATTGTAACTCCAATACAAATCCTGCAATTAATGGCAGTGAAGTGTATGTTTATCGGAGTAATACCCAATCTTATTGGCTGGCACAGCACATTCTCAATGCGATTGTAGAACGTGTAGGCACCAGGGATAATGGGGTACGATTGAATCCGTCGCTGTATGTATTAAGACGTACTACCATGCCTGCTGTATTGGTAGAATTGGGATATTTAAGCAATACTTCCGATGCACAAAAACTTAGAGATGACCAAAGAGGATTTGCTCAAGGAATTTACAATGGACTACTAAGTTACTTTGGTTTTTCACCACTTTAACGGCATCAGAATATAAATGAACGCAAATGGAATTCCTATTCCTATGTATCACGATTCATAAGTTTATATGTTATCAGATTGGAGATGTTTTGGATTGAAAAAACAGCCAGGATATGGTGGGACAACCACATTTCCTGACTGTTTTTTATAATTTTCGGTTATACGATTGGGAGTTTAAAAATTTGTCCGGGATATATTACATCGCTGGACAGGTGGTTTAGCTGCATGATTTCTGTATAACGCGTGCCGGAGCCCAATTGTTCTTGTGCAATTTTCCAAAGAGAATCTCCTTTTTGTACGGTGTATTCTTGATATTGAATGGGAAGTTTTATTTGGTCTCCCGGATAAATTAGCGTACTTGTCAGCCCGTTTAACTGCATGATTTCATGGTAACGAAATCCGCTTCCCAAATATTTTTCAGCAATACCCCAAAGCGTATCTCCGGAAATTACCTGATGAATGAGATGATTTGATTCAGGAGATGTTGGTGGAGTTTCAGAGGGAGATTCCGTATTGGGAGGAGTAGGAGTCTGTGGAATAGATGGAATTGAAGAATCGGGCTGTTGTGGCTCTGACGGTACAGGTGATTCGGGGGATTCAGGCTCAGGCGTCACAGGCCGCTCCGGAGATTCCGGTTCGGTTGGATTGGATGAATCCGGTTGCTCTGTTGTTGGAGGTTCAGAGGATTCGGGGGTATCGGAAGATATTGGAGGTTCAGATTCTTCCGGTTCAGAGGGAGATGATTCCGGAAGATTTGTCTCAGGTGGGACAATAGATTCTGGCGGTTCCGGCTCGGAAGGGGAAGGTGGATTTGGCGGTTGTGGGATAACCGGTTCAGAGGTATCCGGTTGTTCCGGTTGATTTGGAATCGATGGTTCGGATGGTGTGGTATCCTGTGTTTCTCCGTTTATCCATTCTTCATAATGGTCCCAAATGGATGGGTCTTCTTGCCCCAACGCCCATGAGCCTGCACCTTTTAGATTATATTTTTCAACTAAACCCAATTTTGTTTCATAAGATTGGTCGTTTTCATACCAAACCACATATTTTCCTGGTTGCAAAACAAAATCTCCGCCCACGGTGTAGCGGGTGCTTTGTTCTGTAATTGTAAATTCCGCTTTTACAGATTGGCTTGTTTCATCATAAGTGACAGTGGATTCACAGTTATTTAAAATATCTTGAATGGTTTTGCTGCTGATACCTTTACCAACAATTCTATTATCATCTAAACTCCATACGCGTCCATATAAAGGAACGCCTATCACAATTTTGTCGGCAGTAGTTTTACTCAGTGCATATTGAATCGAGTCTTCTACAAACTGAATTCCTGCGACAGGGCCCGCAGCTCCGCCCTCATAATGTTCATCATAAGTCATAATAAATAAGTGGTCTGCATACTGAGCAAGTGCTGAGTAGTCGTAAGAACCATGCCAGCCGGTCTGCCAGTCATTGGGATTTGCTGCAACCGCAACAGAAACTTCTTTATGACTTGGAATTTTTTCTCGCAGCAGTTTTACTAATTGAGTATATTGGTCCCTTTGTTCGTGGGTCACATTCTCAATATCGACGTTTACACCATCCAGGTTGTATTTTTCTATATCATCTGCGATTTGTGTTGAAAGTGTTTCTACATCTTTTAATGCATTAATACCTGCCGTTCTGTCCCAATGGTTACTTAAGAATGGGACTACCTTAATTCCTTTTGCATGCATACTATCAATTAAATATGTGCTGACATAATTCAATGTTAAGCTTCCATCTTCTTGGATGTTAAAATAACTGGGGGAAACGGTATCCAACGTTTGGCCGGTCTGATTCACATATTCAATTTGCTGATGGTCCGTACCACTATATAAGTATCCCATAATATAACGGTCAGATGCTGCAAAAACGGATAAAAATGAAGTTAAGGATAATGAGGCCACCAAAATCCCTGATGCAAATATTTTTACGCTTTTAATTTTGGCTTTTTTGGCATATTCTGATATGGATTTTAAAATACCTTCTGAATTGGTGTGCTTGTTTTTTCTCTTCCCAAATTCCCATGCAAATTCTACATCGGCTTTGGAATATTCAATTAAAATATCATACTCTCCGTCTTGTCGGGGAACCAATTTTATATTTGGCATTTCTATCTACATCACCTTTCATGTTGTTCGTTTTTTGTTTTATTAGTATGTACATCAAATGTGTTAAATATGAAAAAATTTGGTATAATACAGGACATGAAATAGTAGAAAGGCGTAAGTATTATTGTTTTTTGTTAAGTAACTAAACAATACTTGACGAAACAGAAAAACAGGTTTATAATAAAACGACAGAAATCACAAACGGAGGCGTTGCTATGCAATGCGAAATGGCCCGACAATTTTTTGATATGCTGACTGTAATAACAGCAAAGCAAAAAATACCAAAAGAATATGCAGATGGACAAGTATTATACAATGCCGAAATAGAATTGCTGGAAAAAATTTATCAGTATCCGCAAGCCAATATTAGCATACTGTCTGTTAAATTAGGCGTGACAAAAAGTGCTGTTACACAAATGAGTATCAAGCTTTTAGACAAAGGATTGATTGAAAAGTTTCAAGATTCTAAAAATAAAAAAGAAAAATATTTCCGTCTGACAAATGAAGGGAAAAAGGCCAGAGAAACATACATGGCGCATCATGACCAAGCGTTAAATGAGATGAGAGCATATTTGTGCTCTCTCAATGAGAATGATAAAAACACCATTTTAACATTTATGAAAATGATGAAGCAATATATGCCGGTGTATACATTTCCTTGTCAATGTGGCACAAATCAAAATTCCTGCTGTTTAGCAGCTGAAGATAAAAGGATAGAAGAAAAATGCTTGAATTAAAACATATCTCTTTTTCTGTGATGGAGGAAACAGGTCAACAGAAGAAAATATTAAAAGACATTAACCTTACAATAGATACCGATACCTTTGTAGTAATTACAGGTCCGAATGGAGGAGGAAAGTCAACACTTGCAAAAATCATTATGGGCATTGAAAAGCCTTCTCAAGGGACCATTCTGTTTAAAGGCCAAGATATTACCAATTTAGATATTCATGAACGTGCAAAATTAGGTATGGGATTTGCATTCCAGCAGCCGGTCCGTTTTAAAGGTCTTACCGTAAGAGACTTATTACATTTATCTACCAGTAAACAAAAAAGTGACCAAGAGCTTAGTCAATATCTTACTGAAGTGGGACTCAATGCATCAAATTATATCAATAGAGAAATAAATGCAAGTCTTTCCGGGGGAGAGTTAAAGAGAATTGAAATTGCAATGTTAATGGCCAGAGGTGTAGACCTTTCTCTGTTCGATGAGCCGGAAGCCGGTATTGATTTATGGAGTTTTCATAATTTAATTAAAGTGTTTGAGCAAATTAGAGATACCAAACGCGGAGCAGTAGTCATTATTTCGCATCAGGAGCGTATTTTAAATATAGCGGATAAAATAGTCGTGATTTCTAACGGTGAGATAGATACTGTAGGGACACGGGATGAAATATTGCCAAAGCTGTTATCGCAATCTGACACGTATCAATTTCATAAAGTGAGGGAACAGCAATGAAACATTCAGAAAAAACAGAACATATTTCTGGAAATTCCTCTGTGCTGCAAAAACTTCTCAAGGTAGTATCCGGAATAACCGGAACACCAAAAGGCGCTTATAATATTCGACAAGACGGTAAAAGCATTGGTCGTCAGAGTACAGATAACATAGAAATTCGTTCAAAAGAGAATGGACAGGGAATTGAAATTTACGTGAAACCTGGAACAAAAGGAGAGTTTGTTCATATCCCTGTGGTAGTAGATGAAAGCGGTTTTGCAGACGTAGTATATAATGATTTTTTTATTGGCGATGATGCAGATGTAGATATTGTAGCAGGGTGCGGTATTCATAATGATGGTATTCACTTATCCCAGCATGATGGCGTTCATACCTTTCATGTAGGAAAAAATGCAAAGGTACGATATGTGGAAAAGCATTATGGAGAAGGTAGTGGAAGCGGAAAACGTGTTCTAAATCCTGTTACAGTGGTACATTTGGATGAAGACAGCTATTTAGAAATGGAAACAGTACAAATTGAGGGTGTAGACAACACAAAAAGAGTTACAAAAGGCGATTTGAAGGATCGTGCGCAACTTGTTATTAAAGAAAAGTTAATGACAAGCGGTAATCAAAATGCTACTACAGAATTTCAAGTGAATTTAAATGGTGTTGATTGCAGTACAAATGTAGTGTCGCGTTCGGTAGCAAAAGGAAACTCTTTTCAGGGATTTTATTCCAAAATAAATGGCAATAATGCTTGTGCAGGGCATTCCGAATGTGATGCTATTATCATGGATGAAGCTTGCGTTACTGCAGTTCCTGAAATTACAGCAAACCACGTAGATGCTTCTCTGATTCATGAGGCTGCTATTGGTAAAATTGCAGGAGAACAAATTATCAAATTGATGACATTGGGATTATCACAAGAAGAAGCAGAGGCGGAAATTGTTCGTGGCTTTTTAAAATAGTTATATCAAAAGGGGATGGTGTATGACCGTCTTCTTTTTTGTTTTATAGAATATGTTTTAACGATTTTCAAAAGTTTACATATATTATAAGTAGAGTGTGTATAAAGTATAGGAATGTAGTACAAGCAAATAAATTATATTAAGACGAAATAGTTCAAATTTTTAGAAAAAAGATATTAAAAAGTACGCATATATCCAATTTATTTCACCGAGAATGGAGACTTTTAGTATGAATATGGATATGAATATCTATAATGGGATGAATTGTTGTTGCAACCAAAATTGTGATGATGATTGTTGTCGCCCGGTGATTTGTTGTCCTGCTGGCCCCACAGGTCCTACTGGTCCAACCGGTCCCACAGGTCCTGCAGGTGGTGTAACTGGTCCAACAGGAGCAACCGGTCCTGTTGGTGCGACTGGCCCTACAGGTCCGACGGGAGCAACAGGAACAGGGGTAACCGGCCCGACCGGTCCTACAGGTCCAACGGGAGCAACAGGAACAGGAGTAACCGGCCCGACCGGTCCCACAGGACCAACGGGAGCAACAGGAACAGGAGTAACCGGTCCAACTGGTCCTACAGGACCAACGGGAGCAACAGGCTTTGGAGCAACTGGTCCGACCGGTCCTACAGGACCAACGGGAGCAACAGGAACAGGAGTAACCGGCCCAACCGGTCCTACAGGACCAACGGGAGCAACAGGAACAGGAGTAACCGGCCCGACCGGTCCTACAGGACCAACGGGAGCAACAGGCTTTGGAGCAACTGGCCCGACCGGTCCCACAGGACCAACGGGAGCGACCGGTCCCACAGGCCCGACGGGAGCAACAGGAACAGGAGTAACCGGTCCAACCGGTCCCACAGGACCAACGGGAGCAACAGGAACAGGAGTAACTGGTCCAACTGGTCCCACAGGCCCGACGGGAGCAACAGGAACAGGAGTAACTGGTCCAACTGGTCCTACAGGACCAACGGGAGCAACAGGAACAGGAGTAACTGGTCCGACCGGTCCCACAGGTCCAACGGGAGCGACCGGTCCTACAGGTCCGACGGGAGCAACAGGAAGAACTGGTCCAACCGGTCCCACAGGTCCGACGGGAGATGAAGGAGTCCAGGGAACTGCAGCGACAGTAAGAGTAGGTACGGTAACTACAGCAGAGCCTGGCACAGAGGCAAAGGTAACAAATAGCGGAACTGAGCAGGATGCTGTATTTGACTTTGTGATACCAAGAGGCGAAACCGGTGGAGGTGTTACTCCTGTAGAATTGTTAACAGCATATGCTACGCCCGCTCAGCCAGGCACATCAGGTGGCAGTCTAATTTTTGATAGAAACGGAACTTCTTATGGTAATGCAATTTCTCATACAGAAAATACTTCTGCTCTTACCATTCAAGAACCTGGTTTTTATTATGTAGCGTTTCACACAACAATCACTCCTACAAGTGGTGTGGATTTTCCATTATCAATTGTAGTATATCTGCAGCAACAAGGTACTGCTGTTTCAGGCACCGGCATACGCCATACGTTCCAGACAACTTCAGATGCAAGTAATATAGCATTTTCTCAGATTATACAGGTAACATCAACTCCAACCACATTAGAAGTAATCGGTGAGGGTGGAAATTATCTGTATTATGATAATGCAATAACCATTTATAAAGTAGGAGAAATATCGTAAATCTAAGAGAATATCCCTTTATTTTGGGGATATTCTTTTTTATTTTACTATTTTTCCCATTTTGCTTCATTGACAGTACACATTGCCCCAACTATAATGAAAAGATAAAAATATGAAAATATCGTAAATCTAAGAGGGGGAATTCGGTGAAAAACAAAATTCCGCGCGCAACCCTAGTCATATGGGGAATTATAGTTGCAATCGTAATTGTTATGGCAACTGTTTGTATTGTTTTAATTTTACAGGGGAAATGGGGAATTGATAGTAATGATTCAAGTGATTATATTGAGATAAAAGAAGAAAATATCCAACAAGATATCTCTGTGATACATTTAAATTGGGTATCAGGAGATGTACAAGTCAAAAAGAGTTCAAATAACCAAATCCGTATTGTTCAAAAGGGTAGTCAAGATTATCCACAGGAGCAATTATTCTCAACTAAAATAGATGGGGATACTTTATATATAGAAGATACCAGGGGATATGGTATCAATATGTTCGGGTTTCAAAAACAAGAAAATACAGATTTGGTATTATATTTACCGGAAAAAGAATATCAACAGTTGAATGGAAACTTTGTAAGTGCCAATGTGACAGTTGACACATGCAACACCGACCATTTGTATTTAAAGACTATTTCAGGAACCATTTTTGTAGAGAAAGGAAAGTGCGACTCAATAGAATTAAATACGACCAGTGGAGATATTTCTGTAAACCATATAAAAACAGACGAGTCTTTGAAAATGGTTTCTGTAAGCGGAGCTGTTATAGCAACGGAAAGTAAGGTTGAAAACGATACATATGCTTATAGTGCAAGCGGTAATATCAATATCAATGATTTGCATACTAAAAATATGAAATGTGAAACAATTAGCAGCTCTATACAGACAGAAGGAATTTTTGATAATGTGACATTTTCTACCACATATGGATTGGTGGAATGTACAGCAAACGAACCATTAAATCAGTTAACAGTCACTACTGTTTCGGGAGATTTTCACGGTATGATACCAAAAGAAAACGGTTTTACCGCGACATATCATACAGTTTCAGGTACATTTGAGAGTGAATTTGAAACTATACAGGATAATCATATGTTTATTTATGGAGATAAAAACGGTATGTTTGAGTTTAATACAAGTAGTGGAAGTGTTACTTTATCTGCACTTCCGTTATAATCAAAAAATCAGATAGAAGATATTGATAATTTCTCAGATAAATTTAAAAGAAATAATGGAAAAACCTATTGACACTCTTATATATGAGATGTACAATAAGCAACAACCAGACAAGGAACATTGCTGCTCTTAAATTGTTAAGAGCAGTATTCCATTTATAGGGATAGAAAAGAGGCGGTTGTAGTGAATATTTTAATTATAGGCTGCGGACGCGTTGGAATTAGTTTAGCAGAACGTTTAGATGCACATGGACATGATGTGGCCATTGTAGATTCAGATGTAGATAATTTCAGAGCTTTAAGCGATGAGTTTACAGGTATTACAGTTTGTGGTATGCCTATGGACATGCAGGTGATGCAAAATGCAGGTATAGAAAACTGCGATGCGGTTGCAGTAGTGACGCCGGATGATAATTTAAATATTACCGTTTCACAGGTAGTAAAAAAATTTTTTGGCGTAGAAAATGTGTTAGCGCGTATTTCTGATCCTGCACGTGAAAAAGTGTTTAAAAAGTTCGGACTGAAAACAGTATGTCCGACCAATCTGGCAGGAGACGCGATGTTTGTGGCTCTGACACAACCATTTGATAATAAAAATATGACATTTGGGGTGTCTACTGTATCGTTTACATGCGTACCGGTAGAAGAGCAATTTGTAGGCAAAGATATTAGAAATTTAGGAGAAGGCAGTGACCATAGTGTGTTTGGTGTAGTGCATCCCGACGGCTCTATGGATTTGCATTTAGCCCATAAAAAATTAATTTTACAACAGAATGATATGATTATTTACGCAAATATGTGTGACTAAGATGGTTTCGTAGGAGAAAAGGATTATGAAAATTATTATTGTTGGCGGCGGCAAGTTAGGTAAAGATATTGCCGATAATATGCTGGAACGCAAATATGATGTAAGATTAATTGAAAAAAACAGAGCAAAATGTATTGAACTGGCAAATGATTTAGATGTAGAAATTATTTGCGGAGATGGTACAGAATTGGAAGTTCTGGAGGAAGCAGGAACAAAAAATGCAGATTGCTTTATCTCTGTTACCGGTAGTGACCAGGATAATTTGGTAGCAACACAGCTTGCTAAAAATGAGTTTAATGCCCGTAAGGTTATTGTTCGTGCCAATAACCCGAGAAATGTGGAAGCTTTGCGTACCTTGGGAACAGATATTGTTGTTAGCAGCACTGAGATTATCACCAGACTGATTGAGCAAGAGGTGGATTTAGCGGGAATGCATTTGCTGGCAACTTTAAATAAAGGAAAAGCAAGCATCTGTACAATAACCTTGCCTGAGTTTTCCAGTTTGGATGGAAAAATGCTAAAAGATATTACATTGCCGCAAGGATGTCTTGTTATTTCTGTTTTAAGAGATGACGATATGACCATTCCAAATGGTTTTACTGTAATTCATACAGGAGATGAAATTGTGTCTGTATGTGACAGTGACAATAGTCAGCGCCAATTATTAAAATTATTCCATAGCCATAATTAAAAAAGGAGGGTAATTTACCCTCCTTTTTTATTCTTCTGTTTTCTCTTTTCGACGCAGACGGTTGGTTCGTTTAAACCTTGTTTTCTCCGGCAGAGGTTCCTTGGTTTTATAAGTAATACGGTGCTTAGCGTCAGTGATTTTAGAGCTGTCCACTTTTTTCATAATCAGTACATATGCAACTAAGAGAGGAACAGCGCATCCTGTCACAATTGCTCCCAACTTCAGGCCGGGTGTTTGATAATGAAATTGTATTTCGGATGTTCCTGCAGGTACTTTTACAGCCATAAAGCCAATATTTACGTTTTCTATATCTACAGGTTCCCCGTTTACGGTGGCAGTCCAGCCGCTTTCGTATGGAACGCTAAAGAAAACCAAACGTTCCTTATCGGAGGTATAGTGTGCGGTAAACCCGTAACTATCATAAGTAAAATCTGAGCAAGCCATTGATTGGCGTTCGAGACAGTCCTTGTAATAAGCTTCTTCGGTGTAGGAGAAAGAAGTATTTCCAACGGCAGGTTCCAAAATATCCTGATATTTTGTTGCTTGCTCCTCATCCAATACAATTGCTTTTAACAGTAATAGGTTACGATTGTCTTCATATAGCTGATTATACTGCTCTTCAGTGTAATAGTAATCGTAACTAAAACCCATTGGAATGTAATATTGATTTTCCCAGACGTCATAGCCGTTTTGAGTATCATAATAGGTCCATCCCGGCATACGAGTCGTTCCATCTTCTTTTACAAAATTATCATTGTCTCCTGTGTAGTCAAATAACCAGCGGCAGGAAGTAAGAGCACGCAATCCATAATATTTTACATCAGGTCTTGAACCAACATCTCTTGTGACGCCAATGGTTGGGTAAAATTCCATAATAGAACCCGGTACAATGCTGTGAAACGCTTGTATACTGGGAACTTGCCAGAACATTGCCTGGTTATCCATACTTTTATAGAAGTCAGAACGTGCAAAATCAGATTCCGGTAAATTTAAATCTTTACCGCCATTTAATGAGGTAGGAATAATTTGATTGTGTGTATCATAGGATTGTGTTTTACCAAGTGCAATAAAATAAGTTGCGTATACCACAGTAATAACGCAAACGCCGATGTTTAACAAACGAGCAAACCACACGCGGCTTTTGTTGCGGTATTTTAGAATAATAATCAGCAATAATAAGCTGACGACAGCAATGGCAACATAAGTCCAGAATCTGGTGGGATAACTTTCCAGTCCGTAAGTTGTGGTAGTAACACCATCCTTGGTTGTCGTGTTCGGCATTAATCCAATTGGAATCGCAATGCCAAGAGTAATCAATAAAGTCCAACGTATGGCGCGTTTCCAATTAATATCGCTAAACTCCAAGCAGGAAATGGTAGCCAGTGACATCATCAGCGTTAATATATAGAACCAACGAGCATAGTAAGAGGAGTTAAATAATTGAAAAGCACTATTTAAAATTGGAACCATTGCCATTAAAAACAATACACCCAATGTTACCTTCAGCCAATGTTTTTTCTTTCTCTGCATAAAGCCGATGACACCTGTCATACTGAACAACGGTAACCATGCGCCCAGTGAAGCCCATTTTGATTCCGAATTTGGTGTAAAGTTTGGTCTTGCCGGAATATCAGGAGGGAAGAACAGGCTTTGCAGAATATGTACATATCGTTGATTATAGCTGTAAAGTAAGGCGTTCCATCCATTTGGAGGGTTGTCCACACGTGGGTTTTGTATAATCGTGAGTATGGTTGGTATCAATAAAACACACGATATGGCAACGCCAAGAATACCTTCCAGAAGCAACAAGAAAAAATCTCTGACAGAAATTTTCCAGCTTTTCATAATCAGGCGGATGGCAAAATAAATGAGACAAAATACAACTTGTCCTACAAAGAAATAGTAATTTACAAAACAGCATGCAAATACAGTCAATGCGAAAATTCCTCTGCGGCGCTGATACATGTATTCATCCAGTGCCGCCAGCATAAGAGGGAAAAATACGATTGCCTCATGGAAATGGTTAAAAAAGATATTGTAAACGGAGAATCCCGAAAAGGCATATAACATGCCTCCGATAACGGCAAAATTTTGGTTTTGAACGTATCGTTTTAAATAAACATAACCGGTTAAGGAGGCACAGCCAAACTTTAAAATGAGCAAAGGCCCCATAAGATAGGGAACAGCTGCACTGGGAAATGGAATGGTCAGCCAGAAAAATGGACTGCCTAATAAATAAAATGAATAGGAACCAATAAAATTAGCACCAAGATCGGTGGTCCAGCTCCAGCCAAAACTACCGCTTCTTACGGCGTCATGCGCCATTTGATAGAAGGGCACTTGCTGAACGTTAAAATCACCGTAAAAAAGAAAATATCCTTTGTCGTATATAATAAAGGGAATAAAGAAAAGGAAAGAAATTCCAACACCATAAACAAATGCCTTAAAATAGTAGTTTTGCCACCAAACTTTTGGTTGTAGAGCTGTTAACTGCATGTGAGACCTCCTTTTCTTTGTTGATTTTTTATTATAGCATAAAAGAAATTGGTGTGCAATTTTTGCCCAATACATACTAAAATAGCTTTGACGATTTTTGCAGCAAGTAAATTTTAATATTTATCGTAAGTTTGTTATAGACCAGAGAAAAATTGTATTGCATTTTTTAGCCAATAAAGACTAAACCTTCTTATCAATACACAAAATCTATGATTTTGTAGTTATTGCAAGGTTGTTATAGCATAAAGAAGATTACAGAGTAATCTTCAACAAATAAACGCTAAAACGTTCTTGCCAACAAACAAAATCTATGATTTTGATTTTGTTGCAAGGTTGTTATAACATAAAAGAAATTGTGAAACCATTTCTAACGAATAAGCGTTACAATGTTCTCATAACAACCAAAATTTTAATTTTGCTGCTGTTATGAGGTTGTTATAACATATTTTTGATGTCTGAATTTAGCGAATATTGAAGGATTGCGATTACGGTTGGAAAACCATTGTTCCTGTGCAACAAACTTGGTATAATAAAAGAAAATCGATAAAGGAAGTTTATTATGTCACATTTTTATGCCATGCTGTCCCGCATGAAATATATCAATCGATGGGGATTAATGCGAAATACGCAGCAGGAGTCGATTTGCGAACATAGTTTAGAAGTTGCTATTTTAGCGCATGCGTTGGCAGTTATCCATAATCGCAGATTTCACGGCAATGTCAATCCGGAACGTGCAGCAACACTGGCGGTTTTCCATGATGCGCCTGAAATTATTACAGGCGATTTGCCTACACCTGTGAAATATTATAACCCTTCTATTCATAAAGCTTATCAAGAAGTGGAAAAAGTTGCTCAGGAAAAATTACTTTCTATGCTGCCGCAGGATTTAAAGCAAGATTATACCTCTTTATTATTTCAAGAACAGGAAGAGGATAAAAGGTTATTAACATTTGTTAAGGCAGCAGATAAACTTTCGGCTCTTATCAAATGCGTGGAGGAACGAAAAATGGGCAATGCTGAATTTACAAAAGCGGAGCAAACCATTCGAGAATCCATAAATGCTATGAACATTCCGGAAGCAGATTGCTTTATCAAAGAGTTTTTACCTTCCTATGAATTAACATTGGACGAGCAGGAATAATGCTTGCAAAAATAATGTAATTTTTTGTATAAATCCAATATATTTTCTTTTTAAGAATATTATAAAGTAAGATATCTTGTATACTTAAAAATTAGTGGAATTTACGTAAGAATAAGAAAAACAGAGGGATAAATTTGGATAACAATCATCACGATTTTGACAAAGAAAAGATACAAGATACAAAAAAGATTCCGGATTTGGAACAAAATGAATTATATAGCAAAACTCCAAACATACAGCAACAAAATGATACAAGTTTGGAAGAGTTAAAACAATCTTATCAAGCATCTTCTCAGAAACCTCAAAAAAGAAAGCTGACCAAAGGTCGTATTGCTGTAAACATTATAGTGGCAATACTCAGCGTTATTTTAATTGTAGCCGGTGCCGGATGTTTCTATGTAGATGGAATGCTGAATAAATTAAATTTTGTTGAGAACACGGAATCAGAGGCAACTCCAAGTATCGCAGTCAGTGAAACGGGAGAAACCACAAGCTTGCCTGACCCTATGTTTGTAAACGGATTATATCATGATGACGCCATTACAAATATATTAATTTTGAGTTTGGATGATTATCAGGAAGGCGATGTCGGTCGTTCAGACAGTATGATTATGCTGTCTATAGATACCCGTCATAAAAAGATAAAAATGACTTCTTTTATGAGGGATATGTTTGTGCAAATTCCGGGTGTTGGTTCTAATCGTCTCAACACAGCATTTTCTTATGGCGGCGCACCTTTAACGGTAAAAACCATTGAGAATAACTTTGGCGTGGATATTGACCGTTATGTTATTATTGATTATGATGCCTTCGAAACAATTATTGATAGTGTGGGAGGTGTTTATATTGATGTATCCGATGCTGAGGCTGCGTACATCAATGAATATTCTTTCCGTACAGATATTGTTGGCGGCTATCAATTATTAAATGGAAATTTGGCTCGTTCCTATGCAAGGATACGTAAAATAGGAGATGACTTTGAACGTACGGCACGCCAGCGTGAGGTCATGTCAGCGGCAATTGACCAGCTGAAATCTTCCAATATTGGAACAATTAATCATGTACTGTCTACTGTATTACCTATGATTACAACTAATTTAAGTAAGACAGAGGTACTTAATTTGGCATCAAATGCATTGACATATCTCAACTATCCAATTGAGCAACTCCGTTTGCCTGAAGATGGTGCATACTCTGATGCTATGGTTATGATTGGCGGTATGGAGGCATCTGTATTGCGTCCGGATTTGGAAGCAAACAGTGATGCGTTGGTGCAGTTTATTTATGAAGATGATACTCCAAAAATGACACAATAAATGATGGTCTGCAATAGACCAAAAGGGTTATGCAGCAAATGGCATAACCCTTTTTTTGTGACTGACAACCGAAAGGAGATACCGATGCATATTCATGATTGGTCGATAAAGAAAAAGTTATTACTTTCTCATTTTCTTATGATAGGAATTCCTGTGTTCATTGTTATGGTTGTTATATTGGGTATTTTATTCTCTTTTTTGATGGCAACAGGGTCTCAAAAACCAACGGTTTTACCCGGAGACGACAACGCATCCGTTTCGGGATATATGTTGCAGTTGACGGTAGATTCTTTAACAGAACAGGTGGCACATTCAAACCCTGAATCTTTGCTTCAAAATGATGAGGTACAAGATGCCTGCGAAAGCTTGCAGGAAATGGGAGCAAATACAGTGATATACCGTGGAGATACCGTATACTGTCAGGTTGGCTCGGAATCTATCGGGGAGTTGTGGCTTCAGGCACAAACCATAATAGGAAATCAAGAGATGATTTCTCCTATTTTTTATTGGACGAACCAGGGCTTTGTGTACCATCTTTCTCAGCAAAATCCATTGGGAGAAACCATCGAAATATTAATTGTGGGCAATCATGTGGATTTTCCTGTTAACAGTTATCAGCAAGTACGTTGGGTAAAAACAATGATAAAAATTGTGTTTGCTGTTACTTGTGTATTGGCAGTTGTCATTATCATTATTATGGGGGTTCTGATTTCCAACAAACTTTCCAAAACCATTTTAGTACCACTCAATGAATTGCGAAGAGCCTCTAACCGAATACAAAATGGTGATTTGAACGGTGAAATTACCATCTATGCGCAAGACGAACTGGGGCTGGCCTGCCAAGATTTTGACCAAATGCGTCGCAGGCTGCAAGAATCTGTCCAAGCACAGCAAGCATATGAACAAGGCAGAAAAGAATTAATTGCAGGTATCTCTCATGATTTGTCAACGCCGCTTACCTCGATTAAGGGATATGTCAGCGGATTGTTAGACGGCATTGCCAATACGCCTGAGAAACAGGAGCACTATTTAAAAACGATTTATCACACCGCGTGCGATATGGAGCACCTTGTAGACAGTTTATTTTTGTTTTCCAAACTCGATTTGGGGAAAGTGCCTTTTCATTGGGAAATTGTTTCGGTTGTAGATTACTTTACGGATTATATGGAAGAAACCAAACCGAGGCTGCTGGAAAAAGATATGAAGTTATCGTTGGAAATACACACCAACTCCCCGTGTTATGTTCGTATGGATCGCTTACAATTTGGCAGAGTAGTATCTAATTTGGTAGATAACAGTGTGAAATATAAGCGTGTTGGACTTGGTATATTAAAAATTACCATTCAGGAAGAGCGTGAGACGGTACAAATTATCGTAAAAGATAATGGAATAGGAGTAAGTCCCAATGAATGTGAAAAATTATTTGATAGTTTTTATCGTACTGATCCTGCACGAACCAATGCAGCAAAAGGCAGTGGACTTGGATTATCCATTACCAAACAGATTGTAGAAAATATGAATGGCAGTATCTGGGCAAAAAGTGCAATCAATGAGGGCATGGAAATGCATCTTGAATTTCAAAAGGCTCATAAGGGGGATAAAACATGAAACATATTCTGATTATTGAAGATGACACCAGCATTGCAGAATTGGAAAGAGATTATTTGGAAGCCAATGAAATTACATCTGAGATTGTGCCAAATGGAGAATTAGGGCTTCAAAAGGCGCTGCATCAGGATTATGATTTAATTCTATTAGATGTTATGCTGCCGGGGATGGATGGTTTTTCTATTTGCCGTACAGTGAGGGAACAAAAAAATATTCCGATTTTATTGGTTTCAGCACGTAGGGAAGATATTGATAAAATTCGTGGATTAGGTTTAGGGGCCGATGATTATATCAGTAAGCCTTTTAGTCCTTCTGAGCTGGTCGCAAGGGTAAAAGCGCATATCAATCGATATGAGCGCTTAACCACTTCGGATGCATCCAATCATGGACCGGTATTTACAGTGGGAGACTTAGAAGTTCATTTGGATTCAAGACGTGTGCTAAGAAAGCAGAAAGAAATTATCTTGGCAAATAAAGAATTTGATTTATTGGCATTCTTGATTGAAAATCCGGATGTAGTTTTCAGTAAAGAAACATTGTTTGACCGCATTTGGGGTATGGAGCCTATGGGAGAGACTTCTACCGTTACCGTACATATTAACCGTATACGAGAAAAAATTGAGCCTGACCCAAGTAATCCACGGTACATTGAAACAATATGGGGAGTAGGTTATCGTTTTCGTAGAGAAATATAAGCATTAACCGTGTTGATTCAGCTGAATGAACAGTTCTATAAAATAGATATTATGATTGAAAATAGCTGTTTTTGATAGGGGTAGAAATACGTTGAAAATTTCTCACACGTCAGCAAATATATTTTTTTAATAATTGAAATAATTACGTTAAAATGATATAATTCGCAAATATATGTAAATTTTTGTAGGATGAAGGAGTGCATAATGAATCAGAACACAGGAATTGAAAAAAATAAAAGGATATATTTATATGCGTTATTAATTGGTTATGCTTGTTTACTCATGTTTTTTTGCACCAAATCATCTCCTTTGTATATTATAAATGATTGGTATGATGCAAACGCTTATTTTACCATGGGAAAAGGAATGATGAATGGAGCGGTTCCCTATAGAGATCTTTTTGATCACAAAGGTCCGCTGCTTTATTTGTTATACGGAATCGGGTATTTAATTGATTCAACCGGTTTTTTTGGTATCTTTTTGATACAATCAATTTTTATGTCACTGACAATGATATTCTGCTACAAAATAGCGAAACTGTATATAGATAATTATTTTCATGCGATTATCATTTCTATGTTAGTCCCCATAATGACATTATCCGGAAACAATCTTTATGCGACCAGTGCAGATTATGGAGGAGGAAGTCCGGATGAGTTTATCACAGCGTTATTGACGATTTCACTTTACTTTATTATAAAATTATTTAAAGATAATAAAAGCAACCAATACAAACACATAGGAAAATACATGTTTGTAATTGGACTGATGGTAGGTTTTGTTTTTTTATTAAAATTTAATTTTATATTATTTTTTGTCGGTTTGCTGGTTCCTATTTATATTTATTTGTTAGTAAAGCATATAAAGGTTTTTGCAAAATCATTGTTGCTTCTGCTTGCCGGAGTTATTTCTGCTGTACTGCCTTATATTATTTATGCACTTATCACCAACAGTATAAAAGACTTTGTAAAAGTGTATTTAAAATTTAATTTAACATATAGTGGCGAGCCTGATACCAATTTTCTGTATTCATTGGCTTCAGGGCTAAAGAATACAGTTCACACAGTATTTTATAGTTATTTTATCTTTACAGTTATTATTGTTTTTGGCCTTTTGTATTTCATATATAAATATCGCAGCAACTTGTTGCTCAATATGTCCATATTTTTTAGTTTTTTATTAACTATGATTGGAATTAGCGTGAAACCATTTGGTTATGTATATATCCCTATATCAATTTATGGTCTTTTTGGATATATGGCTATTTACAATTTGGTTACCAAATCCGGTATTCATAAAAGTGAGCAACAAAAAAGTGATAAACTTTATAAAAATACAATTATTTCTGTTTTCACAGTATTTATTATTTTTATCGCAACCATAGGGAATAATGGATTAATCTCACAGCCTATTAACCGTGTTACACGTATTAATACAATACCGTTCCAACAGACAATAGCGGATATCATATTATCGGATACACCGGAAAATCACTCTGTATTAGAAGTCTTAACATTAGACTATGGTATATACACAGCTTCCGGCCTTATACCGCAATCCAGATATTTTTATCTGCCAAACGTGGATTACGAACAGTATCCGGATGTATTTTTAGAACAATATAACGATATTATAAACAAAAAGAATGCTTATTTGGTCTGTATGTTCGCGGCTTCCTATCATGAAGGACTAGATGACGTATTGATGGATAAAGACAATTATTTAGATAAATTTAACAATGCTATCATCGAAAACTATTCGTTGGTAAATGTAGTAGAAGGTACTTATTTGCAAGATAATATTGAATATTATTTGTACAAAAGAATATAAGAGTGATTTATATTATCAATCTCTACGTATTAAGGCGGCGCAAAAGGCAGACTTTTAATCTCAACTATGTTAATATAAAAAAAGGCTTAAATACGTCTGAATT
>OGYG01000037.1_pt1 | contig 143289 bp, 104 predicted proteins | sample 1576481 | NCBI WGS metagenome assembly OGYG01 (sample SAMEA3541497, study PRJEB24748) | human gut metagenome | biome: human gut; feature: human-associated habitat; material: faeces | place: China | collected 2012 | reverse complement strand
CGTCTGCGGTACCACCATCGATACCAGCCGCGCCGGTTGCCCCATCGGTTTACGCCGCGCCCGCTGCCCCACAGCCGGCACCAACTGCTCCCTTGCCAGCTTTGCCGATTCCCGCTCCTGCCGCATATCAGGCGACTGATGCAACCGCCGTCCTGGCACCGCCGCGCAAATCCAGCAAGAAGCTGATCGCCGTTCTCTGCGCATTGCTTGCGACGATTCTGGTGGCGGCCTTGGCATTCATCGTCCCCAACTTCACCGCCGTCAAAGCGATGCTGGGCTTCCAGCCCACCAATCCGCTGGTCGTCACCTTCGACGCGATCAACTCGCTGTCCACTCTGCGCAGCACCAAATACGAACTCAGAACCCACAGCAGCACTGACGACTCCCTTGACGCGCGGATGTCTGGCATGTATTCGCTGGGGCAAAACCACCAATGACTCCTCCGCGTCTGTGACCATCAAGACAGATGAACAGGCAACAACCCTCGCTTGGCACAAAGGCGCATTCGCCGGGAAAAACGTTTGGTATGATGACGACCCCTACTACATCTACTACCCGGCTGACCAATATGAAGATGACTTAAGAAACGGCGTTGGTAGTGATGTGGCGGACTTGATATTGAACGTCAAGGATGCGTTGGTCAAGAACGGTGCTTGGGACATCACCGGCGCGGAGCGAACGTTCTACGATCAGCTGGACAAGATGAACAACGATAGGTACTCGAACGACATCGACCGGGCCAAGGGCACGAAAACGTCTGCCGAGGTGAAGGCCGAGGCCAGCAAATTCATCCAACAATATCTCGGCGTGGAGCTGGAAGATAAGAATGTGCGCAGCCAGCTGTTCCCGAATACATCGTCTGCCAAGTCTGCCGGCAACACGCAGCTCTCGTATCAAATCGATGTCAAGGCATTGGCCCAGCACTTTGTGAATTACTGGATCAGCCATGAAGCGCAGTATCCGCATCTGAAATCATGGGTGATTCAGCAGATCGAGGATACCGGTGTGGGCGATGCTGAAGGCGAGTACCGTCAGGCGCTCGACAATGTGCGCAACTGGGACTTCGGCACGGATGAAGAGCCGGATATGCCGACTATCACCGTGGATCTGAACTACGGCAGGAAGCGTCTGATGAGCTCGATTGCCGTAAGCGTGTCCGGCAAGGACGAATACGGCGACTCCTACAAAGGTTCGCTGTCGTTGACGCTCAGCCAGCAGAACGCGGTGTCTGTGGACGACCCCGATTTGACTGATACGGTGAGCAAAGCCAAGGACAACAACGAGCTGGATCTGTCTTGAGCAGAATCAGAATGTGCGGAACGCCGTGAACAGATCATCGACGTGACGTCGCATGTGATTCACAGAACGGGTTTTGGGGCTTTTCCGTTCGTCAGGTAGCCGAAGCATGCGGATTGACCGAGCCGGCGGTCATATACCATTTCAAGAACAAAGTCGGCTTGCTGATTGCCGTGCTGGAGCATCGTGATCGGGAAGACATGGCTACGTTTGCCCATTCTCTTGGCGTTGAACCTGAGGATATGTGGAGCGGCAACGCGCAGTTCGGCATTCGTGATATCTGTGCTGCCCTTATGGAGCGCAATGCGGCTCAGCCAGAGATGGTGCGGTTGTATATACCGTGCTACAAGGCGAATCGTTGAACGAGCATCATCCTGCCTATGAGTATTACCAAAAACGAGAACATCGCGTGATGGACACCTTAACCCGAGCAGTCGAGCGTGACGGTTTGGCAGATCCTCGTCGCGAGGCGCGGACTGCTTTGTCGATGATGAACGGCATTCGGGTCCGTTTGGCTCAGGGATCGGGCATCGGTCGATTTAGTGGCCGATTGGAATGCCTATGCCGACTTCCGGTGGCCTCGACAGTCGTGAGGCAATAAGACTTTTCTCGTGAGATACGCTATCGGCGTGTCGTCATCTTTTTGTTGCAATACGCAGAAAATGCAAGAACAAAAACCCTTGGAATCGGACTGATTCCAAGGGTTTTGTTGTGTCTGTGGAGCTAGCCGGGTTCGAACCGGCGACCCTCTGCTTGCAAAGCAGATGCGCTACCAGCTGCGCTATAGCCCCATAGTTGAAAAAAAGCGGCCGCGCCGCTCTTAATCACCGTGGGCCCGGGAGGACTTGAACCTCCGACCTCATCCTTATCAGGGATGCGCTCTAACCACCTGAGCTACGGGCCCGTTCCTGCTGCACTGTTAAGCACAACGAATTGAAATAATACGCGAATTTCAGAGAAAGTCAATACAAGGTGTGTCTTCGGCGTGTCGTGACATAATGCAGACATGCCGAACAATCATCGTAGCCAGCGTAACAATAGTGGGGGAGCCAGCAGGGGAGTGCGCAACCGTAATCGCACGCTATCCGAAGAAACCACGCAAATCGCTGGAATGACGGTGACCATCGTGCGTAAAGCCATCAAAAACATGTACCTGCGCATCAAACCGCCGAACGCGCAAATCGTCATCTCCGCACCTTCTCGCATGTCGCAAGCGGCAATCGCACGATTTGTGACGGAACGCAAACCATGGATCGAACGTGCGCGACGCACCATGCTGCAAGCCAAGGATGAACAGATCCGTCAAAGCGATTTCAATGGTTTGGACCGTGTGAATGGTTCGCATGGTCCGGATAATCTGAATGGCCTGGAAAATTCGGGCGGCGTGGGCGATCGAAACAATCCAGGCGATCCCAATAGCTTGAATAATCCGCGCGTTTTCGTGTGGAACGACGCGGCGAAGGAACGGGCCGTACGGGCCATCAATGCGCAACTGCCGGTGCTGCTTGCGAAATGGTCGCCGATTATCGGGCGGAAGCCGACGCATGTCACGTTACGCATCATGACGTCGCGATGGGGGTCATGCACGCCGAAAACCGGCCGCATCCGACTCAACCTGCAACTTGGTCTTATGGATCCCAGATTCCTGGAATACGTGCTTGTGCACGAAATGACGCACCTGTGGGAAAACGGGCACGGAGAGGACTTTCAGCGGCGTATGAGCGCATATTTGCCGCAATGGAGGCAATTGCGGCGGGAGCTGAACCGTCATGTTGTGTTGTGATGCTCGCGATGCTGTTGCGTTCGCCGTCACGCTGCCATGCTGCGATGAGCTTGCGTAGGGCGATGTTGTTGCGTTGCCTGTGATGTTGAAATACTTGCGATATCACGCCACTGCCGTCACATTGCGCGGATTGCAATGACTTGCCACGGCTTACGCACGTTTGATAACGACGTATAGGTGATTCGTATAGCTTTTTGTTCATAAGATGTACAGAACGCTTAACATCCGCGATTTGCAAGCCTACAATCGTGACGACTGAAACGTTTGCGTGCAAACAGTCCACGCAGAAAGATCGAATAAGTGAGGGAGGGGTCGATTGTGACTGTATTGAGAAAAGTCGGCATTATCGGCATCGGACACGTGGGCGCGCATGTCGCAAATGCCGTGCTTTCCGCAGGACTGGCCGAAGAACTGAAGCTGTGCGACATCAACGAGCAAAAAGTAGTCAGCGAATGTCAGGATTTAAGTGACACGTTGGGTTTCTATCCGCATAACTGTGTGATCGGCAACTACGGCACGCAATACGAGCAGCTAGCCGACTGCGACGTGGTAATCAACGCTGCCGGCGACGTGAAAACCAGCGCCAAAGATCGTGACGGCGAACTGTTCGTCACCACCGACATTGCACGCACCTGGATCTCCCGACTGTTCAATGCAGGCTTCCACGGTGTGATCATCACCATCTCAAATCCGTGCGATGTGGTCGCAACCGAAATCTGGCACATCACCGGCTACGATCCGCGCAAAATAATCGGAACGGGAACCGCGTTGGATTCCGCACGACTGCGCAACGCCATCGCGAAACGCGTCAACGTGGATCAGAAATCAATCGGCGCATACATGCTGGGGGAGCATGGCAATTCGCAGTTCGCCTATTGGTCGAACGTGAACATCGCAGGCAAGCCGCTTGATCAACTCGCACAAGACGATCCGCAACGATTCGCCCTCGACAAGGACGAAACCGAGCAGGACGCCCGTCGAGGCGGATACCGCGTGTACGCCGGCAAAGAGTGCACGGAATACGCTATTGCAGCCACTGCGGCACGCCTTACGCAGGCTGTGCTCTGCGATGAACACTATGCGACCGCCTGCTCCACGCTGCTTACCGGCGAACAAGGCGAAAGCGGCAATTACGCCAGCCTGCCGTGCGTCATCGGTGCGAACGGCGTTGAAGAAGTCCTCAATCCCACACTCACCGAAAGCGAACGGGCCAAATTCCATGCGTCCTGCGAGCATATCCGCGCCAATATCGCGCAGCTTGCATGGTGGAACGACGAATGCCATCCCATACTGCGCGGCTGAATCTGCAATAACTCAGCGGATTCAATAACAGAGCAGACTTGCGATTACTGATGTTGATTGTGTAAAAAATCAGCATTTACATAATCGCAAGTCTGTTTTATTTTCATTTTATTTTCGTTTTATTTTTGATTATTTCGTAGCTTTCGCAGCATCGACGTCAACAGTATGCTTGCGGATTTCCAACGTTTCGATACGACGGCCGTCCACTTGCGTGACGGTCATGTCATAACCGTCGTCGGAAGGCAGCACGTCGCCGATTTCGCCCATCTTTCCAGTATGCGCCAGGAAATAGCCGGCAACCGTCTCGTACGGACCGTCTTCCAGCTCAATACCGGTCAAATCGGCGAAATCCTCAATCGTCATGCCGCCTTCGATCGTGGCGACGCCATTGACGAACGTGGTACGTTCCGTGCGTTCGCCGCCTTTCTCTTCCGGCAGATCATATTCGTCGCGAATATCGCCGACCAGTTCCTCCGTCATATCTTCCAACGTGACGATGCCGTCGGTACCGCCATATTCGTCGATGACCACCGCCAGATGAATGCCGCGCTTACGTAGCAGCTCAAGGCTTGGCAGCAGTTTCGACGTGCCCGGCAGCGAAATGCCCTCGCGCGTCACGTCGGCAACCGTCTTCGCCTCGGGATCGCGAATGTCAAGCAGGTCGCGCACATGCACGAAACCAAGCACATCGTCGAAATCCTTGCCGGTCACCGGATAGCGGGAATACGGCATTTCTCTCACATATGCGGCCGCCTTCTCAATCGGCATATCGCCATCCAAAAAAACCACGTCGGCACGCGGGCGCATCACTTCGGCCACAATCGTTTCGGACGCGTCGAACACGTCGTCGAGAATCGTGCGTTCGTCCTTGCTCAAGTTCGTATTGGTGTTGACGAGTACGCGCAGCTCTTCGTCGGACACTTCGCTGTCGGTTTCGTTCGGGTCGAAACCAAGCAAGCGCACGATAATGTTCGTGTTCTTGCCGATCAGCCAAATAATCGGCTTGCACACCTTCGCAAACACATGAATCGCAGGTACCACGGCACGCGCGATCTGCTCGTTGCGTTGCATGGCGATACGCTTCGGCACCAACTCCGAAATCACGATCGAACAGTACGAAATGATCAACGTCAGCACAATGGTGGTCAGGGGAGCGGCCACACTCGTCGGCACGCCCCAACTTTCAACGATCGGCACAATATAAGGCGAAATCGACGATTCGCCGAACGATGCGGAAAGGAAACCGCTCAACGTCACGCCGATCTGCACGGTCGACAAAAACGTGTTCGGATCTCGCGCGATCTGTGCGACGCGCTTTCCGCGGGCATCCTCCTGTTCCATCTGGTCGATCTGCGATCCACGCAGGCTGACCAACGCCAGTTCGGTGCCGGCGAACACCGATCCGAGCAACAGAAAAACGAAAATCAGAAGAATGTTCAAACCTAGAGACATGGTTCCACTCTATCGGGGCGGTATGTCAAAGTGTCTGTATCTCCTGATTTTCTTGGATTTTCTCAATTATTCTTAGATTGCTTAGCTTCGGATTGTTCTTTTTTGGATCTCTGTTTTGCAAATCTCCGTTTTCCGAATTGTAATCCGTTTCAGAAGCTAAGAACCTCGACTTTGCCGGAGTCCAGCTGGTACCTTGCGCCGACGATCATGAGTGTGTCGGATGCCAGCGCCTGCTGGATCGCTTCGGATTGTTCCACCAAGAGTTCGATGGTGCGCGCGATGTGCACGCGTTCGAAATCCTCGCTGGATTCCAATTCCGACTCGTGCGCCTGCCAGATTGAGAAACCGACGGTGCGCATCATGAGCGAATCCGAAGCGCAGATGCGTTCGTCGATGTCGGCAATGCTGTCGGCGGCCATCAGCGAATCCTCGGCATCGGCGGTCAGTTCGTGCAGTAACGCCTCGTAATCCTTGGAAGCTTGCTTGATCGCACCGCAATTCTGGTGGCCGAGCACCACCAGCAAACGTACGCCGAGCACGGTCACCGCGTATTCCAGGGACGCAAGCACGGCTTCGTCGATGATTTGACCGGCCGTGCGAACCGTGAACAGGTCGCCAAGACCGGAATCGAAAATAATATCCGGGCTTACCCGCGCGTCGGAGCAGCTCAGTACGGCCGCTTCCGGTGCGTGTGTGTCCACAAGTGCTGCGCGTGCTTCGGCGCCACGATTCGGATGTTCCGGTTTGCCTTCCGCAAACCTGCGATTGCCTGCCAGCATGCGGCTCCATGCGCCGCTTGCCGTACCTTCGACCTCGTTCTGGTCTACAAACAGTTCGTCTGCCATTGACTCCACCCCTCATTGTTCAGGCTAGCCAACATCATACGTTTTGGTCTGACCGTTCGCTGGGAAATAGAGCGATATCTCGCTTATGTATGGCAGATTTCGTGTTCTGTCCGGTGATATTTCGCTTATGTATGGCAGTCCCAAAGGTGAAAAACCGGAAAAATGTACCCCCGAAGTGGGTTTTTCGCATGATGGTCTGCCATATATAAGCGAGAAGGCTCATGACAAGGCTCCGATTCTGCCATATATAAGGCAGATATAGGTATGAAAAAGGGTCCCCGATCGGCAGTGCGAACGGGGACCCTGAAAGAAACTGGCTACAATCAGCCGGTGTTCTGCAGGCCTGCTGCGACATCCGACACGGTGCACAGGATCAGGTAGGTGTTACTGCAGTCTGCAGAAGATGAAAAGAATAAGAGCTAAAACAAGAAAGGCGGCACCGCTTATTCTCATTAAGGATGTGTATAGATTGCTCGGATCTCCTTTTTGAGTCCAGAGGAAATTGCTTATTTTCCAGAGTTGCCTTGGAAAAATAAGCATACATAATCCTAGCAGGGCAAGTGCTGTGAGATATATGTACTGCACTGTTCTCCTTATTTTAGGTAGTCGGAGATGCAAGGGTATGGTCCTTGTTTATTTATTCCGTTGCTTGAATCTTTGAAGAAATCGATACTCTCAAATGTAATCCCTTTATATTGCTTCACGGTAATTACTTTAAAATGAAGGTTAATTCTGTCTTCTTTCTTGTACTTGTTGGTGATATTTCCATTAAATTTCCATTCAATATATTCGTTGTCTAATAAAAAGAAGAGTGATGTATTGTTTTCATCGAGCGTCCCATGTTCCGGTGCCATCGCTGCTTGATCTGGTGTATGAGACATACTGGTTTGTCCCTACTGTTTTATTGATAACCCTTTTGCCTGAGGTTGTGGACAAGGCTAGAACTATATTGGCTCCAAAATCGACGGGGTTAGCTCTATGCGCGTGCATTTCGAAACTGGTCACACGGCTGGAGACTTGAGGGCGCATATAGAATTCGCCCCCATTGGTGCCATTGTTGAAAACAATGGAAGGTGAAACCATATAGGTGGAATATTGATCATTTGAACTTTGCCCATCGAGATTGACTACCCGGTCGATGACGTTATTGGCGACAATCCATCCAACCTGCCACCAATTTACAGCAAAGGCTGGAGTGGTCATAACTGTGCATAGGCAAACTGAGATAATTGTGGAGAATAAAAAAACTCTTCTGGATTTCATAATTTCCTCCATGTGAAAATTTAATCTCAATCGACAATGATTAAGATATTAAGAGTATTCTAATGGAAAATGAGTAGGGGTGCACTCTAGGGTGTGATTTTCTAGTGAAAATAGCAAAGGTTCTCTCTCGTGGAAGTTACAAACGAGGGCTTCGCTATGTGTCTGTGTTTCAGGAGTCATGCAGTTGTTACTGAATCATGAGTGGATTGAGGATAAGTATGCTAGTGCTGCATGTTAGGCGCTGAACAAAAACCTTCGAGTGCGGCGTCTTCCGTCAACAACACAACTCGTTCAGAAATACACCCAATATGGTCAAACAGTAAGACAGCGCTATGATGCGAACAATCTTCTTCCAAGACAGTTTGTCATGAAGGAAAGCCGTAACCAAAAGGGTTGTCATTGGGGTTATAAGCAGGACGAGGAAGAAATAGAGAAATGTGACTAGGCTCAATCTGCCGAGAATATAAGTCTGACCGAACCAGTTGTATAAGCCCACGATGGCTGTCGGTGTCGCGGCGTGGGTAAACGCGGACAGGCGCCGGGTTACGTCGGATGATTGGGAGTCTGTCGCTCGGCCTGCGTGCCTGTTTTGTGCGCTGTCGCCGGCCAGGCTAGGGCCGCGCGACGTGAACGGGGAGGCCCGCGCCGTTTATCGGCACGGAACCTCCCCGCTCGCGTTTGTCAGGCGGTCAGCCGAAGATCAGCCGGTGTTCTGCAGGCCTGCTGCGACACCGGACACGGTGCACAGGATCAGGTAGGTGTAGTTCTCCTTCTGTCCGTGCGTGAGCTCTTCCTTGTCCACGCGCTTGCGTAGCGAGCCGAGGGCGAGCACCTGAGTGGCGGACAGCGCATCCACGTACGGCGAGCGGATGCGGATGGCCTGGCCGAGCACGTGGCGGTGCTGCAGAGGCCACTTGTCGCCTACGATCTCGAGCACCCACTTGCGGGTGAGCTCCATCTCGTCGAGGACCTTCTTGTTGAGGTCTTCACGGTCTCCGAGGGCAAGGTACATCTTGGCGATGCGCTCGTCAGTCTTGGCCAGCGACATTTCGATGTTGTCGATGAACGTGGAGAACAGAGGCCATTCCTCATACGCTTGACGCAAGGTGTTCAAATCGCCGAACTGTTCGCACGCGGTGCCCAGGCCGTACCATGCGGCCAGATTGATGCGTGCCTGCGCCCAGGAGAAGATCCACGGAATGGTACGCAGATCGTCGAGGGACTTGGCTCCAAGGCCACGTTTGGCCGGACGGGAGCCGATCGGCAGCAGGCCGATTTCGGTCAGCGGCGTGACGGTGGAGAACCACGGTGCGAAGCCGTCGGTGTTCAGCAGGTCGAGGAAGCGGTTATGCGCGGCCTCGTCGAGCTTGTTGGCCATGTCGGCGTACTTGGCGGTCATGTCCGTATTGCGCTTCTCCACGCTTGGAGCGGACTGCAGCAGCGTTGCAGCCGCAACGGACTCGACGTGGCGGATGGCCAGTGCCGGGTTGCCGTAGCGTGCGAAGATGACCTCGCCCTGCTCAGTGAGCTTGAAGCGGCACTTTACGGAGCCGACCGGCTGTGCGAGTACGGCACGGTTAGCCGGGCCGCCGCCGCGGCCGACGGCACCACCGCGGCCATGGAACAGGGTCAGATCGATGTCATGCGATTCCGCCCACTTGGCGATGCGTTCCTGTGCGGAATGCAGGGCCAGGGTTGCGGAGGTCGGGCCAGCGTCCTTCGAGGAGTCGGAGTAGCCGAGCATGACTTCCATCTTGCCGCCGGTGGCCTTCAGACGAGCCTGAACCTCCGGAATCTTGATCATTTCCTCGAGTACGTCTACCGAGTTCTGCAGATCCTCAAGCTGTTCGAACAGCGGGATCACGTCGATGGTTGGAACATCCTTGGGATGGGAGAACGCCAGACGGTTCAGCTCGTACACGTCCCTGATGTTTTGGGCGCTCTTGGTGAAGGAGATGATGTAACGACGGGCGGCCTTGATGCCGTTGCGCTTCTGGATGGAACCAAGGGCGCGGAAGGTGTCGAGCACCTCGTGGGTCATCGGCTGCAGTTCGCCACGCTCACCGTGCAGACCATGTTCGCGGATATCCTCCAGCGCTCGGGAATGCACGACGGAGTGCTGGCGGAACTCCATCTCGACCATATGGAAGCCAAAGGTCTCTGCCTGCCAGATGAGGTCCTGCAGCGGGCCGTAGGCGGAACGTTTGGCGTTGGCTTCGGCGAGGGAGCGCTGCACGACCTTCAGGTCGGCGATGTAATCCTCGCAGGAGTGGTACATGAGATCAGCATCGCGGTCGATGGTGGCCTTCAGACGATCGGCCATGACCAGCATGACGGCACGGTGCAGCTCCTTGGTGGAGATCAGTGCGGCCTTGTCGGTCAGGCGCTCGCTCATTTCCTTCTGATGGTTCCACAGGCTCTTGAGCTCGGCACTCGGCGGAGTGGTCTCAGCTTCCATCGTCAGGTTCTTGCCAACGCGGCGGGTCTCGATTTGCAACGCGCCCAGCACGTGGTCGCTGAACTTGCGGGCCACCTGACGGCTCACCTTGGCGGTGACATTCGGGTTGCCGTCACGGTCGGAGCCGATCCAGCTTCCCGGGTGGAAGAATGCCGGGCATACCGGCGGCACGAGGCCAGCCTTATCTCCGAGGATCCAATCGTCGAAACGACGGTACACCTGTGGAATGGTATAGAACAACGTATTGTCGAAAATATCGAGAATGGTTTCAGATTCCTCAACCGGAGTCGGCTTCTTCAGTGCGATCGGAGAGGTGCGGAACAGCGCGTCAATCTCGTTGAAGAGTCGACGGGAGTTTTCCTTCTTGTCTGAACCGCCAAGCAGCTTGTGCGTTGCGAGCAGCTGGGAGATGCGACGGATTTTGCCTTCCACGGCTTTGCGGCGGGCTTCAGTCGGATGCGCGGTGAACACCGGATGGAACTCGAGCTGGTCGAGCAGTTCCTTGGCTTTGGCCGGACCCATTTCGTTAATGAGCTGGTGGTAGGCGCAGGTCATTTCGTTCACTGGGTCGACGGCTTGGGTGTCATCTACGGCGGCCTCACGGCTGTGCAGCACGGAGACACGGTAGTTCTCCTCGCATAGGTTGGCCAGATGGAAGTAGGTGGTGAAGGCGCGGGCCAGCAGTTGTGCCTCATGCACATCCGTTTTATCGATGATGTCGACGACCTTCTGCAGGTCATCCTGATTCGGATTCGTATCCGTCAGAATGCCGGAGAAGCGTTCGGCGCTAGCGTTCAGTGCGTGTTCGCGCACTTCATCGAACTTGGCCAGCAGCTTTTCATCGAATTCGCCGAGCACCTCGCGAAGAATCTGCAAACACAGATCCATTTCCTCTTTGAGGGAAGCGGGAAGATCACGCTCCTCGGGGCCTTTGGTGCCGGTGCCGGACGAGACGATAGCTGCGTCGGCAGGCGTGATCTGTTCGTTTTCTATTGTCATCAGACCTCCTTCTCCAAACCATCGGGTTGCCCGGTCTGTCGGTCCTTCGCGGCACCTCCGCGATTGTTTTGGCCGTCTGTTGCGAGCCCACAGCCCTAAGTTCGGTCGGTAATGCACGCCCATTGTATGCTCGGCAAATCGACAGTTTGGTTACGGAAACACCGGAAATGTCCGCATCGTGGTCCGACGGTGTCCACAAAGTGAAATCGATGGAAATTTCGAAAATCCTCCGACCAGCCCACACGTTAGACCTGAACTTGTGAGCGCACAATACGAACATGAACATGAGACGAATTTCGATAGCGCGGAAAAAAGCGCTTCGGCCGTCAGCAAATTCCATACACACTCCATTCCGCTCGATATGGAAGATATCGAACGGGATTGGGACAAGCCGGTCGCTGAAGCGGGAATCGCAGCAAAAGCCAGCGTGATCGTACGCGTCGGCATGCTCGATCTCGGCGCGGGCACCGGAAGCTTCCGCGTACGCGAAATGATGCACCGCATCGCCTATCCGCTAGGCGTGCACGTGCGCGCCGACGTGAACCTCACCGACATCGAAGCCTCCTGCACCGACGGCAAAGACCGTATCACCGAAGTCGTCGACCTGCCAACCACTGGCGTCAACACGGAACGCATTTGGCTGCTCGAACACTTCGCTGACTGGTTCAACGTGAACCTCGGCAAAGGATCGATGTACCACAGCCAATCCGACGTGTCCGAAGGGCTTATGCAGCATCTCGACAAGCGTGATGCGTCGCAGGTGTCGGCTGACCTGTCGAAGCGTCTTCGCGAACGTCAGAAAGCCGAACAGAATCAGGAGGGATCTGACGATCCCGTGCTCGACGCGCTTGAAATGGTGACGGAACGCGCCGAAGTGACCGATACCACCGCGCAGCCGTTGCACTTGCGTGACATCGAAGCGGCAAGCGAGCAGCATAATCGCGGTGAACGTGAAGCCGAACGTGAAACCAAGCGTGAAACTGCCGGTACGGCCAACGTTACGTCAAGCGAATCGACCACGAAAAAAGCGCGCAAAAATCGCAATCACAAGCCGCCAAAAGGTCAATACGCCGAACATTTCGACCACGTCGGAAAAGAAGCGGACCAATCGCAAGGCATCACCGTTCGCCAAGCCCACGAACGACTCGACATGATCGAACGACGCAAACCCCTGTATTCGCCGGCGTTCGCGGGATTCGCCTCGGCCTGCGCCTGCGCATCCTTCGTGTTCCTGCTTGGTGGCGGTCCCTTCGACATGATCGGCGCGTTCATCGGCGCGGGACTTGGTCACTGGCTGCGCCGCCGCCTGTTCGCCCACCATCTCAACCAGTTCTTCGTGACGTTCGTATGCGTGGCCGTCGCGGCACTCGCCTGCACGGGCACCCTGCGATTGATTGGTATTTTCGAGCCCGTCGCATTGCAGCATGATACGGCTTACATCGGTGCCATGCTGTTTGTGATTCCTGGATTCCCGCTGATTACGGGTGGACTTGATATGGCGAAAATTGATTTTCCGTCAGGTATTCAGCGCGTTGCGTACGTGTTGTGCATTATTTTGATGGCGACGCTCGCAGGCTGGATGGTCGCTTCGATCGTGCATTTGAATCCGGAAGGATTCGAGCCGTTGGGACTCAATCCGGTTGTCAATTGCCTGTTGCGTTTCGTGTTCGCATTCATCGGCGTCTGGGGCTTCTCCACCATGTTCAACTCGCCGCAGCGCATGTGCCTTGTCGCCGCCACCATTGGCGCCATTACTGACACCTTGCGTTTGGAAATCGTTGACATGGGCGTTCCCGCCGAAGCCGGCGCATTCATCGGCGCACTGCTCGCAGGCCTGCTTGCCTCCGCATGGCGTTCTGCGGTTCATCGCAGCTGGCTCGCCCCGCATCTCGGCTACCCGCGCATCTGCCTGACCGTGCCGTCCATCGTGATCATGGTTCCCGGTTTGTACATGTATCAAGCCATGTTCCACCTCGGCCAATTCGACACCTTGAACGCCCTCGACTGGGCTTTCCGCGCGTTCATGGTGATTATCTGTCTGCCGATCGGCCTAGCCATGGCTCGCGTTATCACCGATAAGTCTTGGAGATACGATATTTGATCCGTTTCGGCATTTGGGCGCGTAAATGAGATAAATGCGATTGTCGCAATGTTCGACCGGTACATTGGGACAATCGCATATTTTTTTCAGAAGAGATCCGAAAGAAATTCGTTTCGACAGAGATTTGAAGAAAGAGATTCGAAAGAAATTCGGCTAGCAATCTAAGAAGAGAGAATTCATGGTTACCAAAGATTTTTGGGTGCTGCTGGCGATGGTCATCTATTTTGTGGCCATGCTCACCATCGGCTTCATCTACTCCAAGCGGTCCAATTCCTCCACTCGTCAGTATTTCGCGGGTGGTCGAGGCGTTGGTCCATGGCTGACGGCATTGAGCGCCGAAGCCTCCGATATGAGCGGCTGGCTGCTCATGGGACTGCCGGGCGTCGCCTACTTCACCGGTGCCGCCGACCCGCTGTGGACGGCCCTCGGCCTGGCTCTTGGCACCTACTTCAACTGGAAGCTCGTCGCACGCCGTTTGCGCCGCTACTCCGTGGTGGCAGGTGACGCGATCACCATTCCGGACTTCTTCTCCAAACGATTCCATGACAAACGCAATATCGTCTCCACCATCGCGGCGCTGATCATCCTCGTATTTTTCTGTGTGTATGTCGGTAGCTGCTTCGTGACGGTCGGCAAACTCTTCTCGACCCTGTTCGGCTGGGACTACCACCTGACCATGGTGATCGGCGCTGCCATCGTGTTCGCCTACACCGTGATCGGAGGCTATCTTTCCGTGGTCGTGACCGACTTCATCCAAGGCTTGCTCATGTTCTTCGCGCTGGCAGTGGTGTTCATCGGTTCCGTCGCATCCGTCGGCGGCGTCGACAACACCGTCGCCTTCCTCAAAGGCATTCCAGGCTTCCTTGACGGCACGCAAATGGCCACGCCGATTCTGAACGATGCCGGCGAGCAGATTGTCAAGGCTGGCCAGGCCATGTTCGGCGCGCCTACCGAATACGGCGTGATCACCATGATTTCCATGCTTGCGTGGGGTCTTGGCTATTTCGGCATGCCGCAGGTGCTGGTGCGATTCCTGTCGATCCGCAGTTCCGAAGAGATCAAGAAGTCCCGTATCATCGCCACCACGTGGTGTGTGGTGTCGCTGGCGTGCGGCGTGTGCATCGGTTTGGTCGGCCGTGCGATGATGCCGACGCAGTTCGTCACGCAGTCCGCGGCGGAGAACATTTTCATCGTGGTTTCGCAGGCGCTGCTGCCGAGCTTCATGTGCGGCATCGTGGTGTCGGGCATTTTCGCCGCGTCCATGAGCTCGTCGTCGTCATACCTGATTATCGGCGCTTCCGCGGTCGGTGAGAATATTTTCCGCGGATTGCTCTATCGCAAGGCCACCGATCGTCAGGTGATGATGGTTGCGCGCATCACATTGCTGGTTATGTTCATTTTCGGCATTGTGGTTGCGTTCGATCAGAATTCGTCGATTTTCCAGGTTGTTTCGTATGCATGGGCCGGTTTGGGCGCTTCGTTCGGTCCGCTGATGCTCTGCTCGCTGTATTGGCGTCGTACCAATAAATTCGGTGCGATTGCGGGCATGCTTTCCGGTACTGCGACCGTGCTGATCTGGCATAATTTCATCAAGCCGCTTGGTGGTGTCTTCGCTATTTACGAGCTGCTTCCGGCGTTCATCATCTCGCTGCTGTTCATTGTGGTGGTGTCGCTGCTGACTCCGGCTCCCGATGCTGAAGTGCTGCACGAGTTCGATCATTATCTTGATGATCCCGATGACCGCAAGGTGGATGACGATTTGGTCGCAGCGGAAATCGCTTCCGGCGAAAAGCGCGCGAAAATCTAATCAAACATAATGTGGCACATGCCACTCAGACGAGACAAAGGCCGGATTGCACAATACGCAATCCGGCCTTTGTCGATGCTGAAACGCTGTTTAAAGCGTGATTATGGTGTTTCTGGAGCTTTAGTAGCGCATGCCCATGGCGTCGCGCACCTGCTCCAACGTTTCGTTGGCGATGGCGTTGGCCTTCTTGTTGCCTTCGGCGAGCACGTCGCGCACGTAATCCATATCCTTGGCGAGTTCCTCGCGACGGGCGCGATGCGGCTCAAGGAAGCTGTTCACCGATTCGATCACATACGCCTTCAGCGCGCCCGCACCGGAATCGCCGATCTCCTCGGCGATCTCCTTCGGATCGCGACCGGTGACCAAACCGGCGGTCGTCAGCAGTGCGGAAACCTGCGGACGTGCGATCGGATCGAACGTGATGCGGCGCTCGGAATCGGTCGGACTCTTCTTGATGAGCTTGGCGGTCTCCTGCGCTGTGGCGCCCAACATGATGGAATTGCCGTACGACTTGCTCATCTTGCGGCCATCCAAGCCTGGAATCTCCGGCGCTTCAGACAGAATCGCGGCCGGCTCGGGGAACACCGGATGCTTCTTGGCGTAGCGTTCGTTGAAACGACGCGCGATGGTGCGCGTGATCTCGACATGCGGCAGGTTATCCTTGCCGATCGGCACCACATTGGCCTTGCAGAACAGAATGTCGCATGCCTGATGCACCGGATAAGTCAGCAGCAGGCCGGTCAGCGCATGGCCAGAAGCTTCCATTTCCGACTTCACCGTAGGATTGCGATGCAGCTCGGCCTCAGTCACCAATGACAGGAACGGCAGCATCAGCTGGTTCTCCGCAGGAACGGCGGAATGCGTGAAAATCATGGTCTTTTCCGGATCGATGCCGGCAGCCATGTAGTCAAGCACCAAATTGAGCACATTGTCTTCGATGTGCGCGGTCGTGTCACGATCGGTGATCACCTGATAATCGGCGATGATGATATTCGAATTCACGCCGCGATTCTGCATGGCGACGCGCTCACGAATCGAACCAAAATAATGGCCGAGATGCAGACGTCCGGTCGGACGGTCGCCGGTCAGCATGGTGAACTTGCCCGGATTCTGTTCGATTGCGGCGAGCGTTGCGTCGGAACGCTTCTTCGCTGCGAGGAAGCTCGCGCTCATTTCATTGCCGACAGCGGTGATCTGCTGCTCCTGGGTTTCGTCCGTCATACGTGTCCTTTTCTTAAGAAAATCAGCGATTTTATCGTAAAAGTCTGAGCCGACAACGAAATATGGCACAGCAAGTGGTACTCTCTTGTTTGATGAATTGATAGCACAGTAATCCTCAGGGGGTCAGATGGGCCGCGGACGTCAGAAAGCCAAACAGCAGAAAATAGCCCGAAAGCTCAAGTACCTGACCACCGACACCGATTATGATGAGCTCGCCAAGGAGCTCGGTGCCCAGGAGCCTGGTTCGGGTTCTTTTGATCCTTTCGCCGATATCGAAGCAAAATATTCTCACGATGCGGACGCTGAAGATGAGATTTCTGAAGATGCTCAGGAGTCCGCGCAAACCGACGCCGAGGATGACCTCGACGAGTATGCAAAGTGGGCCGCAGAGGCGGCGGCGAAGGCCACGAGCGGAGAGTTCCCGGCAGCCAAGTCCGCCGCGCCGAAGCCACGCAAGCCCATCCCGATGCCGATGCCCAGCGCACTGAAGCCGAAGAAGCAGGACTGATCGGCATATCAGGTACTTTGTGAAACCGCGATGCGGATATGCCTGCCAGGTGTATCCACATCGCGGTTTTGCTATGCGTTTTTGCGCCTGTGACGGTCTTCTCGCAGCCTGTCACACCAATGGCAGCAAGCTACTCAAATCGTCGCGTTCGCCAACGGCCGTGATGCGTCCTGCCTCCTTCTCCTCAGCCCAGCTGGTGATGCCCGTGGCGAGTCTCATCCACACGTCCGGTTCCAGTTCGATCACGTCCGGCGGTGTGAGATTATGCGGATCGGATGCCGGTCCGTCGAGAATCTTGATGGCACCCCACGGCGCGACACGAACTTCCACGCCCGCCCCGGGCGCTTTTTTCTCCAGCAGATGCAGCGAGTAGCGCACCGCCATCGCCCACAGTTGGCGTGGCAATCGTGGAGAGAATTCCAGACGGAAATCGCGGGCCGCGTCGGTATTTGCGGGAATATTGTCGGCGATCATGCGATGAGACGTTTGCAGCCATTGTGCAAATGCGTCATGCCCCTTATGCAGATCTTGTTCTCGAATAACAGCCATACGTGTTATTTTGCCGTTTGCGAGCGACTATGATGGGGTGTTGCAGACAACGTAGTCACAACTGAATAGGGGTGTGAAGAGAGGGAAAATACTTGCGATTCTTGACAGCGTTCGCAATGTTGTTGCATGTCGTTTGCATGTTGCTCGCAACGTTTTTGCAGCCGGTTTGCATTATTTCTGCAAACGAATGCTTGCTTGTAATTGCTTGAAATTTCATCTTTTTATGATTACGTAGTATGCTATGTATGAGAACGTATGCATGATGTTACTTAGTGTTCATGCGGCCGCTAATGCAAGGACGCTGGGGTAAGGCATAATGTTCCTGGAGAGTAATCCGTCAAAGGGAGTCGATTAATGACTGAAATTACCGCACCGAAGTCCGCGGTCACCGCGGAGCAGTTCGCAGACGAGATCCGCGAGCAGCTGAAGTACACCCAGGGCGTCACCGTCGAGCAGGCCAAGCCGGCCGACGTGTACGTCGCCGCGTCCGCCGCAGTGCGCCGCCACCTCATGGATTCCTGGTTCAAGACCCAGTCCGACATGGTCAACGGCAACACCAAGGCAGTCGGCTACCTGTCCGCAGAATTCCTGATGGGCAAGCAGCTGCGCAACGCGCTGCTCAACGCCGGTCTGACCGAGCAGTTCGACGCCGCGGTCAAGGAACTCGGCTTCTCCGTGCAGGACGTCGTCGACGCCGAGCACGAGCCGGGCCTCGGCAACGGTGGCCTCGGCCGTCTGGCCGCCTGCTTCATCGATTCGCTCGCCTCGCTGGGCGTGCCGGCATTCGGTTATGGCATTCAGTACAAGTACGGCATCTTCGAGCAGAAGTTCGATGAAAACGGCAAGCAGATCGAAACCCCGGACTACTGGCTGACCAATGAGGAGCCGTGGGGACACATCGATTACAACCGCGACCAGAAGGTTTCCTTCGGCGGCGAAGTCGTTGAGGAAGATGGCAAGAAGGTATGGAAGCCGGCTTGGTCCGTGCGTGCGGTGCCGGTCGACTACATGGTTCCGGGCTATGCCTCCGGCCGTGTGAACACCCTGCGTCTGTGGACCGCCAAGAGCTACGACGAGTTCGACCTGCTCACCTTCAACAAGTCCGAGTACCTTGACGCCGTCAAGCCGCAGGTTGAAGCTGAGAACATCTCCAAGATCCTGTATCCGGAAGATTCCACCCCGCAGGGCAAGGCACTGCGTCTCGAGCAGCAGTACTTCTTCGTGTCCGCCTCCATCCACGACGCCATCCGCGTCTTCTACCCGGGTCAGGACAAGCCGGATCTGACCACCTTCGCGGACAAGATCACCTTCCAGCTCAACGACACCCATCCGGTCATCGGCATTCCGGAGCTCATGCGCGTCCTCATGGACGAGTACGGCTACGATTGGGACACCGCCTGGACCGTCACCAACAAGACCTTCAACTACACCTGCCACACCCTGCTTCCGGAAGCCCTGGAAGTGTGGCCGTCCAAGCTCATCGGCGAACTCCTGCCGCGTCACCTCGAAATCATCGAGAAGATCCAGGACCAGTTCGCAGCCGAGCTCAAGGCCAAGGGCGTCGACGAAGCCACCATCAAGGACATGGCCATCTACACCGGCGACTCCGTGCGCATGGCCTACCTGGCCACCTACGGCGGCTCCCACGTCAACGGCGTTGCCGAGCTGCACTCCCAGCTGCTCAAGGACGTCACCCTGAAGAACTTCTCCGACGTGTATCCGGACAAGTTCACCAACGTGACCAACGGCGTGACCCCTCGCCGCTTCGTCAAGCTCGCCAACCCGCGTCTGTCCGACCTCATCACCGAAGGCCTCGGCACCGACAAGTGGGTGAGCGACCTCGAACTGCTCAAGGGCCTCGAACCGCTCGCAGCCGATGACGAATTCGTCAAGAAGTTCGCCGCCGTCAAGCAGGCCAACAAGGTTGACTTCTCCAACTACGCCAAGCGCGAATACGGCTTCGACATCGACCCGAACACCATGATCAATACCATGGTCAAGCGTCTGCACGAATACAAGCGTCAGGCACTGAAGATCCTCGCCGTGATCGCACGCTACGCCGACATCAAGTCCGGCAAGGTCGCCGCCGACGATGTCATGCCGCGCACCATCGTGTTCGGCGCCAAGGCCGCTCCGGGCTACTACCTCGCCAAGCAGACCATCCAGCTGATCAACAACGTCGCCCGCGTCATTAACAACGACCCGGACGTCAAGGGCAAGCTGAACGTCTACTTCCCGTGGAACTACAACGTGCGTCTCGCACAGCACCTCATCCCGGCAACCGACCTCGACGAGCAGATCTCCCAGGCCGGCAAGGAAGCCTCCGGTACCGGCAACATGAAGTTCGCTCTCAACGGCGCCATGACCGTCGGCACCCTCGACGGTGCCAACGTCGAAATCCGTGAGCGCGTCGGCGCTGAGAACTTCTTCCTCTTCGGCATGACCGTCGACGAGGTGGACGCCCTCTATGCCGAAGGCTACGATCCGAAGAAGTACTACGAGGCCGATCCTCGTCTCAAAGCCGCCATCGACATGGTCGCGGACGGCACCTTCTCCAACGGCGACAAGACCGTGTACGAAGACCTTGTCCACGATTGGCTCACCAAGGACTGGTTCATGACCCTCGCCGACTTCGGCGCCTACACCGCCATCCAGTCGGAAATCGAGGCCCTCTACGCCCAGCCGCTCGAATGGAACCGCAAGGCCCTCATCAACGTGGCGAACTCGGGCTACTTCAGCTCCGACCGCTCGATGGAGGATTACCTCGAGCGTATCTGGATGACCGGTCCGCTCAAGTAATGACGGAGCGTTATCTGCGTTGTGGAAGGCTTGACGTATCTTCGTACGCTTTCGCCTTCCACGCCTTGTGATACTGCGCTCGTCATTACTTTCGCTTCGCACGGGCCATATGTGACGTGAATTATCGCGTGATGTATGACTCGTAGCGTTAGATAGGGCGTGATGACGAAGGGACGATTCCGTTTTGGAATCGTCCCCTTTGGTTTTCTCGGGCAAAACAAAAAGCCCTGCGCGTGGGGCGCAGGGCTTGAAAGAAAGAGAAATCAGGCAGCTTCTGGGGTGGCGGGAGCGACCTCGGCTTCGCCATCCTCGGCATCCTTGGTCAGGCCAAGATCGACAGGAGACGAGCTGTTCTCCCATGGCTCCTCCCACGGATCGTAATCCGGATTCTGCTGCTTGTACACATACAGACCGACGACACCGGCAAGCAAAGCTCCGAAGAGCAGTGCGAAGAACTTCCAACCGTTAGAAGACTTGTTCTCCATGACGGATCCTTTCCCAAATATCGGCGAACATTGGCTGACCTGCTCGTTCAAGCCAACTCTGTTCACTATATTAATTCCTTGAATGTGTTGATTGGGTGGATTTACGCGCCGAGGATTCACAAGAATGCAATCATTTGCAATGATTTCGCAGATTCGCGGATTCGCACGTTCCAGTAGGGTTGAAACATGGCTTATCAACGTTTCAGTCTGTTTCCCGATTCCCCGTCGTTCAAAGACTTCTTCTCTGCACGTTCCATGCGATACCGTTGGCGTAACGGCGATCCTGTGATCACCGTTACGATCATGGCGATATGCGTCGCGGTCTGGATTGTCGAAACACTATTGAAAATCGCCTGGCCGGCCGGCTGCAACGCATTCGTCGGCTCAGGCGTATTCATGCCAGCGCTGGCGACTCACCGCCCATGGACCTTCATTACGTCAATGTTCCTGCACCAGCCGGCCTCCCTATGGCACATTCTTTTCAACATGCTGACCTTGTGGTGCGTCGGGCCTGTATTGGAACGCATGATGGGGCATCTGCCATATCTCGCGTTATACGTGCTGTCAGGACTCGGCGGAAGCGCCGGCATGATGGTCTGGGCACTGTTCTCGCAAGACGGTTGGCTGACATCCGCATACGGCGCTTCCGGCGCGCTATTCGGCCTGTTCGCGGCAATTCTGGTGGTATACCAGCGCATTGGCATCGACATTCGATCCATGCTGATCTGGATGCTCATCAACTTCCTGATGCCAATCATCACGCCGAACATCGCATGGCAGGCGCATGTCGGCGGATTCATCGTCGGAGGTGCGTTCGCCTGGCTGCTGGTTTCCGGTCTGCACGCGTTGCGCGGCAAAAGTCTGCAGCAGCGCACGCTGATGTACGGCGTAATCATGTTGGCCGTGATTATTGTGATTGTCGTCGTATGCAATATGAGCAATCCACTTCGCGCAAACCCCCTTCTTGGCATGTTCTTCTAGTTGGCAGGAAGGAGAAAAACAGATTTAGGGAACTGCAGACACATACTTATCCACAAATGTGGATAAGTATGTGGATAAGTGAGGGTTGAACTGTGGGTAAGTCGGGGATAACTCGGTGCATTATCCACAAGGATATTCACAAAACGGTGGATTCCCCGGCTTTTCAACGGTGGAAAATGTGGATAACCCGACTGTGCATAGTGGAAAAATGGGGAAAAACACCATCCTATATATTGTGGACGTTCATAAAACTGCCTACAAGATATAGACGCTATCCACATTCGTCCACAATAATCCACAACTTATCCACATCGTGTGAAACCAGAAAATCCCCAGAATGACGACGAATCAACACAACGAAATCAGGTACGTCACCAATGACAATCATGAATGACGAGACGCGCGAATTCGTGGCGATGCATCGCAACGAGGACGTGCGCGAACTGGCGTTGAAGGCCAAACGTGTGGAAAGGCTCGACCTGCCGTCGGCGCTCGACCAGATTGCCGGATGGCAGATCGCACGCAAAAAACTGCCACAATGGGCCTCCTGCGAGGGAATCGTATACCCTCCGCACATTTCCATGGAACAGTGCTCATCGCAGTTCACAGCCCAATACAAGTCAGAAATCGCACAAACACTGCTTGCGCCGGCCGCAACCGTGCGCGCCAGAGTGTCCGATTCTGGAGAATCGGACAACCAAACCACGAAAAGTGAGCCACAGTTGTCCGATTCTGCCGAATCGGTCATGCAAACGGCAAGAAGTGCGTTCCAGTTGTCCGATTCTCCAGAATCGGACACATTGGTGGCGAGAAGTTCGATGGTGGATCTGACGGGCGGATTCGGCGTGGACTTTTCGTATTTGGCGCGCGGATTCAGCCAGGCCACTTATGTGGAACGGCAGCGGCATCTGTGCGATCTGGCCGAACACAATATGGCCGCACTGGGACTCGACCAAGCGCGCATCGTGTGCGGCGACGGCGTGGAATACCTCAGGCAGATGGGTCCGGTGGACTTCATCTACCTTGATCCGGCCCGCCGCGACGAGCATGGATCGCGCACTTACGCGATCGAGGATTGCACGCCGAACGTGTTCGAATTGCGTGACCTGTTGCTCGTCAAATCGCAGTACACGCTGGTCAAGCTTTCGCCGATGTTGGATTGGCGCAAGGCGGTCGCCGATTTCGACGGGGCCGTACGCGAAGTGCATATCGTGGCCACCGGCAACGAATGCAAGGAACTGTTGCTGGTATTGGGTCAGCAGGTGCATGAGGAACCATCCGCGCCGCGCGTGTTCTGCGTGAACGACAATCAGCGGATCGACTATGATTCCGCCGCATATACGCAGGGCCTGCGCATTGGTGGCAAACCGCTGCCGGAGGCGAAAAACTACTTGTATGAGCCGAATGCGTCGATTATGAAGGCCGGTTGCTTCGATCTGGTGGAGGAACGATTCGGTGTGACGCAGGTCGGTCCAAGCAGTCACCTTTTCGTGTCGGCAACGCCGGTTGCCGATTTTCCCGGCAGAGGATTCGCGATTGAAGCGATCGGCGGCATGAATAAAAAGGATATAAAACGACTGCTGAATGGCACGAAACAGGCCAATATCGCGGTACGTAACTTCCCGCTTACCGCACCGCAGCTACGCAAGAAATTGAAGCTTGCCGACGGTGGTCCGGTCTATCTGTTCGGCACTACCATGCAAGGCTGCGATCATGTGCTGCTGCGCACGTCGAAAATCTGAAAAACAAACCGGAATCGAAAAAAGAAACAGGCGAACCGGGATTGGCAAGGCGGTCGCGAAAGACCGCGTACGTTTGCGAAAGAGCGTGAAATCTACGAAGAAAACCTACGAAAAGATTGCGAGATAATCGTAAAAGGGCATGTGAAAAGGGCGTCTGACCGCACGCTGTACAGACGCCCTCAAATCGCAGGAAAGGCGAAACTACGCTTTAGCGCCACCACATGGTCATGATGAATCCGATCATGATGATCGCGAATGCGATGGCCAGATTCCACGCGCCGATGTTCGGAATCGGGTAGTCGGAAGTCAGGTAGTAGACGACCGCCCAGATCAGACCGATGATCATCAGTGCGCAGAACAGTGGCACGAACCAGCGTGGATTGGACTTGGTGCCCTTGATGGTTTCCTCCACGCGGCGGGTGTTCTCCGCCTGACGGTTCATCATGCGCTGCATCTGCGGGCTCAGGGAGTCCTTATCGGCGGTAGCGTTCAGCACCGCTTCGACGCGATCCATCGGAATGTCGTGATCGTCATCGTCGTCGGAATCAGCGGATTCGTCAGAAGTGGAATCGACGGTGGTTTCCTCAGCGGCATCCTGAACGGTTTCGTTGCTCTCTTCAACGGCAGCGGTGTCGTCCGTGGACTGCAGATCGTTCTGATCGTCCGCGGTGGTTTCGTGCAGCTCTTCGTCAGCCATCAGCATAGTCTCCTTTAATAGGCTAAAAGTCATAATAGTGGGTAGACTCGAAAGCGGCGAACTCACAGCGTAAAACTGTTCATAATCAGAGCAAATGCTTAATGGGAATCAGGAAGGTCCGCATGGCGAAGCACACCGGCAAGCACACCGCGAAACGGTCGAAAGCGGCCGGAGTGGCGGCATTCCTTGTGCTCATGTTCTCCGGATTCCTGCTCGCCACGAACCTGCGCGTGAACCGTTCCGTCGTGGTGACCAACGACACCGCCGAACTCGTGGAACAACGCGTGAAAAAAGTCAACTCCCTGCAGACGGAAGTCGACGTGCTCAGCTCCCGCGTGAACGATCTGAGCAAAACCCTGAACAGCCAGGACGACGCCGACCAGCAAGACAGCGAAAGCGCCGGCAACGGCACCATGCTGCCAGCGGTGGAAGGCCCCGGACTCGTGGTGACGCTCGACGATTCACCACTCTGGGAAAACATGGTCGATTCCAGCGGCTCCACCTCCAACATCAACGATTACGTGGTGCACCAGCAAGACGTCGAAGCAGTGGTGAACGCGCTTTGGGCGGGCGGCGCGGAATCCATGATGATCATGGACCAGCGTGTGCTGTTCAATTCCGCAGTGCGCTGTTCCGGCAACGTGCTGCTTTTGCAGGGCAAAAAGTATTCGCCGCCATTCACCATTTCCGCGATCGGCCCGGTCGAGACAATGAAAAAGGCGCTCGACAATTCGCAGGAAGTGACCATATACCGGCAGTACGTCAGCGCGTTCGGCTTGGGATGGCAGGTCGACGAAAAAGAAAAACTCCATTTCGACGCGACCGACGCATTGCAACAGCCGCTGCAATACGCGCAGGCGATGAACAACGAAACAGACGGATCGCAGCAAACGGACGAAACGCAGGAATCGCAAGAGGGGAAGTAACCGATGAAGCACGTGGCACCAAAACAGCGTCGCAAAAGCGTGGTCTGGACGATACTTGGCATCCTCGCCGAACTCATGCTGACCGCGGCGGCCGTCTGCGCGCTCTACATCGCATGGCAAATGTGGTGGACGGGCGTGCAGGCCGAACACAACCAAATCGAAACACGCCAATCCGTATCATGGTCCGACCCCGGCCAATCCGACAGCGTCACCATTGCGCAAGCGCAGGAAGGCGACCCGCCAGCGCAACCGCAAAGCGCACAGGAAGGCGAGCTCATCGCCCAGGTCTACATTCCGCGATTCGGCAGCCAATGGCAGCGCAACCTCGTTGAAGGCACCTCTCTCACCGAACTCAACAAGCACGGCCTCGGCCACTACAAGGATTCGCAAATGCCTGGCCAAGTCGGCAATTTCGCCTTCGCAGGCCACCGCAATGGCTACGGACAGCCCCTCGGCGATGTCGACAAACTGCAGGAAGGCGACCCGATCATCATCCGTACGCAGGATTACTGGTACGTATACCACTACACCAGCTACAAAATCGTGCTGCCGACCGACATCGAAGTGGTTGCCGCCAACCCCGAAAATCCCGGCGCGACGCCAACCAAACGCATGCTGACCATGACTACGTGCGAACCGAAATATTCCACGCCGACGCACCGCTGGATTAGCTACGCGGAATTCTCATACTGGGCGAAGGTGTCCGACGGCATCCCCCAGGAGCTCGCATCCACCGACTCCAACGGCAAAGTCAAATTCGTCAACAACGAAAAATCGTCGATCGTCGCATCCGTCAGCTCGCTTGAACCGTGGATTTTCGGTGCGCTTGCCGCATATGTGATCATCTTCCTTTCTGCGCTGGTGGCATGGCGTTGGCCGTATCTCGCCGACGTGCGCGCAGGACGCCGTGAAAAGCCGGAATTCAGCTTGTACGGCGGATTGATGCGATTGCAGCCGGGTGTGCTTCCGATTCGACTTGTGCTCATGGCGTTGCTGATTTTCGCGGCGGCCGCATCGTGCTTTGAATGGCTGTTCCCGTGGGCTGCGACGAATATTCCGGCATTGCGGGAAATGTCGAATTACACGGCCGTGTAAGGCGTTTTTGCAGTTGCTGCGATTGCTGCGTGAGACGCGCGCCGCGTCACGACATGTTGCGCACGTACACTGCTATGCAAACGCAAATATTCGCGCAACGTAAGTATTCGAAGCATTCGAACGCCGACATTCCGACGTTGATAGGAGCATGATGACCGATTCCGCACGCATTTTGGTCGTGGACAACTACGATTCGTTCGTTTACACGATTGTCGGCTATTTGAAGACGTTGGGTGCCGCGGTGACGGTGGTGCGCAACGATGCGATCGATCCGGGCGAAGCCGATGTGATCGACGAATACGACGGCGTGCTTATTTCTCCCGGCCCGGGCGCTCCGGCCGATTCCGGTGCCAGCGAAGGCATGATTCGCCTGTGCGCGGAGCAGTCCAAGCCCATGTTCGGCGTGTGCCTCGGCATGCAGGCGCTGGCCGAAGTGTTCGGCGCGACCGTAAGCCACGCGCCGACCATCATGCACGGCAAAACCAGCTTGGTGGAGCATATCGACGATGAGATCTTCGAAGGCGTCGCCAATCCGATGACCGCCACCCGCTACCATTCGCTGGCCGTGGAGCCCGATTCCGTGCCGGAAGAGCTGGTGGTGACCGCGTGGACGCAGGTCGACCACATCGTGCAGGGCATCAAGCATTGCAGCAAGCCGATGTATGCGGTGCAGTTCCACCCCGAATCCGTGATGACGCAGGACGGCTACCGTCTGCTTGCGAACTGGCTGAAGGTGTGCGGCCAGGAGAACGCCGTGGAACGTTCCAAGGGATTGCAGCCCAAGGTCGCGGCCTAAGGTCGCAGCAAGAAGACGTGGGAAGTGCGAAAACGCATGGTACAAGCGATGGTACAAGCGTGGAAACGTAAGTCGCGCAATCTCAATCGCAAGAAAATACAAAATCGTAAGAAAACACGAATCGCAAAAGAACATAAGACCGTAATGAGGAAGGCCCAGCTGGCATTTCAGCTGGGCCTTCCTTGTGAATGATGGCGGTTATCTCGACCGATCAGTTGCCTTCGGGAGTGTTGTTGCCTCCGTCGGTGTTGCCGCCATTGCCGCCGTTGCCGCCGTTGTTGCCGCCATTATTGGTGCTGGACGACTTCGTGGTCAACGTGATCGTGGCTCCGCTGTCGGACTGGGTGCCGGCGGTCGGTGACATGTCTGTGACCGTGCCATCCTCCGGGCCGGAAACCGTGACCTGGAAACCGTAGCTTTCCAACAGGCTCTTGGCGGCCGCATAGCCCATGCCGACCACGCTGGGCACGCTGATCTGCTGCTTGCCGGTAGACACCCAAATCGTGACCGCGGTACCGGCCTCGACCGTGCTTCCAACACCCGGCTCGACGCGGGTGACGGCGCCGGAAGCGATGGAATCGGAATATTCGCTTTCGATGGTGATCTGCGTCAGACCGGCCTGCTTCAGCTGCTCGATAACCGTGTCTTTCGGCTGTCCGATCAGATTGTCGGGAATCTTGGTCATGCCGGACGAAATGTACAGCGTGATGATCGTGCCCTTGGTCTGCTTCGAATGGGCGGCAGGATCCGTGCTTACCACCTTGTCTTTTTCGATGGAGGCATTGTCGACCGTGCGCACGTTACCCACCTTGAAGCCGGCGGCCTCAAGAATGGATTTCGCGTCATCCTGGCTCTTGTTCGACACATCCGGAACGGCGACCGACTGAGGGCCGGTGGAGAACCACACGGAAACCGTGGAGCCCTTGGCGACCTTCTTGCCGCCCGCCGGTTTCTGCTTGGTGATGGTGCCCTTCGGCTCGCTTGAATCGGAATCCTCTCGGGCATCGAGCTTCAGACCCTTGGCCGCGAGCTGCTCTTCGACGCGCGCCTCGGAAATATTCGCCGTGGCGGTGAAATCAGGAACTTCCACCATGTCGGCGGTGGAGTCGCTCTTGTTCAGCATGAAGAACACACCCAGAATGACCAGCAGCGCCACCAGACCGCCCACCACGGAGCCGATGATGATCTGCTTCTTCTTACGCGCCTTAGCGGCCTCGGCACGCTGTTCCGCGCGGGTTTTTGTGGATACGCCGTTCTGTGGGTTCGGCACGGCCTCGAACTGGCCTGTGACGGGATTGAACGCCTGCGTCGCGGCGGTTTCACCGGCAGGAGTCATGGCCACGGTGTTCGCGTCCATTTCGGCCTGCTTGCGTGCCTTCATATTGGTCAGATCGGTCAACGGATTGAACGCGGCCGCCATCGGCACGCCGCCGTTCATGAACGTCAGCAAATCGTTCTTGAATTCGGAAGCCGTGGCGTAACGGTTCTGACGATCCTTCGCCATCGCCTTCGCGCAAATCGAATCCCACATCTTCGGCAAGCCGGGAACGACCGAACTTGGGGGAGTGGCGACCTCCGAAACATGCTGGTAGGCGATCGCAACCGCGGAATCGCCGGTAAACGGCGGCCTTCCGGTAAGCATTTCATACAGCACGCAACCTGCGGAATACAGGTCGGAACGCATGTCGACGCTTTCGCCGCGTGCCTGCTCGGGAGACAGGTATTGCGCGGTTCCGACCACACCCTGCGACTGCGTCATCGTGGCGGCGGAATCGTCGAGCGCGCGGGCGATGCCGAAGTCCATGACCTTGACCACGCCCTGCTCGGAAATCATGATGTTGCCGGGCTTGATGTCGCGGTGGATGATGCCCATGCGATGCGAATACTCAAGCGCGTTGAGCACGCCCATCATCACCTGTTCGGCGTCGCGCTGGCTCAGAGCGCCATTCACTTTGAGAATGTCGCGCAAGGTCTGGCCCTTGACATATTCCATCACCAGATACGGCAGATGTTCGGTCTGGCCGGTTTCCGTGGCGACGACCTCTTCGCCCGAATCGTAGATGTTCACGATATTCGGATTGTTCATCTGCGCCACGGAATGGGCTTCGCGACGGAAACGCTCAAGGAAGATCTTGTCGTTGGCGAAGTCGGCGCGCATGATCTTGACCGCGACGGTACGCCCAAGGCGCGTATCGAGCGCCACGTGCACTTCGGCCATGCCGCCACGGCCGACCAGTTGGCCGAGCTGGTAACGTCCACCAGCCAAAGAGGTAGGCATGTTGATGTTCATCCCTGTTCCTTCCCATCAGTGCTCAAGGAGATATGAGGTCTGCTGACCACGCGTCGCGGAAGTCTTCCGCCTGTAGGCACCACCATCGTGTCAGCCAATTGTGTCTGCTGGTCGAGCAGACGGCGTTCGATGCGGGACAACGTGCGCGACACCGTCAACGCGTCCTTCGGACGGTCAAGCGGGTCTTTGGACAGCATCGACATGACGAATTCACGCAGCTGCACGTCGACGGAGTCTGGCAGCGGCGGAACCGGATTGTTGACATGTGCTGCGGCGATGTCGACTGGCGTGGCACCCGTGAACGGACGATGCCCGCACAGGCCCTCGTAGGCGACGATGCCAAGCGAATAGATATCGGATTGAGGCGTGGCATGCTGGCCCTGCGCCTGCTCCGGGGAAATGTACTGTGCGGTGCCCACCACCATGCCGTCCTGCGTGATCTGCTCCTGATTGGTGGAGTAGGAGACGCCGAAATCGGTGATTTTCACCTCGCCGGAATCGGACACCATGATGTTCGCAGGCTTCACGTCGCGGTGGATCACGCCATGCGAATGCGCGACGAACAGGCCACGCGCGGTCTGGATGAGAATCGGCAGCAGACGGGTCGGCTCCATCGGGCCGTTCTGCTCGTGGAACAGGTCGGCCAGCGACTTGCTGGGCACGTATTCCATAACGAGGAAGCCGATGCCGTCATGTTCGTAATATTCGAACAACGCAGCGATATTCGGGTGTGCAAGATTGGCGGAATTATGCGCTTCCGCACGCAGGCGAAGCAGCTTGGCCTCCTGCGTGACGCCCAAGTCGCCGCGCAACGCCTTAATGGCCACGGGACGACCCAACTGGATATCATAGCCTTTCCATACTTCGCCCATGCCACCCTGGGCCAGACGGGCATCCAACCTGTAGCGTCGGTGGATGAGCTGTCCTTCAATCAGTTTCACTCTGCCAGCGCCTCCTGCATCATCGCCTTCATAATCGGACCCGCCGCGAACGAGCCATACAAATCCACATTGTGCACCACCACGGCAACAGCGATCTTCGGATCGTCCGCCGGGGCGAAGCCGACCACCCAGCCGTCGATGGACGTATTGCCGTCACCGATCTGCGCGGTGCCGGTTTTCGCAGCCACCTGCACGCCGTCGATGGCCAGATTCGGGTTCTCCTTGGTGACCACCGCCTCCATCATCTGCGTGAGCTTGTTGGCGGTGCCCGAACTGAACGCGCGGCTCATCACCTGCGGCTTGGTCTGCGAAATAACAGACAGGTCGGAGGAACGCACGCGATCCACCAGCGTCGGCTGCATGACCTTGCCCCCGTTCACCACGGCGGCCGCCACCAGCGCGTTCTGCAGCGGAGTCACCACGGTGTCTCCTTGGCCGATGGACGCCAAAGCGAGCTTGTCGTCGGTCGTGTCGGTCGGGAACTTCGACGCCACGCTCATCCACGGCGTGCCCGTGGAATCGGATCCGTCAACCGTGATCGGACTGTCGAAACCAAGCTTCTTGGCCATGGACGACACCTTGTCATCGCCCAAAGCCACGCCCAGCTGGGCGAACGCGGTGTTCGACGAATACGCCATCGCGTCTTCCAACGTGATCTTGCCGTCCGAACCGTCGGCCTGCGACACCGCGTTCGTCAACTGTGTGACCGTGCCCGGAAGCGTGTAGCTCGATCCGGCCGGAATCTCGGTGTCGGTCTGGTATTCGCCAGTTTCCAGCGCGGCCGCCGCCACCACCGTTTTGAACGTGGATCCCGGAGGATACAGCTGCGAGGTGGCACGGTTGAGCATCGGATTCGACTCGTCTTGCGAAAGCGTGGAATAATTGCCGCTCGCTTCGGACGTGTCGTGGCTCGCCAGTTGGTTCGGGTCGTAGCTTGGCGTGCTTGCCATGGCGAGAATACGACCGGTTTTCACTTCGATGGCCACGGCCGCGCCGTCATTGTTGGCAAGACCGTTGTAGGCGGCCTGCTGGATTTTCGGATCAATGGACGTTTCGATGGTCGCGCCCTTGTTTTCCTGGCCGGTGAACAGCGATTTGAACCGCTGCCATACCAGCTGGTCGGATTGGCCCGACAGCAGCGAGCTACGCGACGCTTCGATACCGTTCCAGCCGCGTTGGCTGATCGAGAAGAAGCCGGTGACCGGCGCGTACAGTTCGCCGGCGGTATAGGAACGCTGGTAGGAGAACGCGTCGTTCGAAGGGTCGGATTTGGCGATGACGGAGCCGTCCGAAGCGAGGATCGCACCGCGCGGAGCGCCATACTCGTGGTAGAGGGCGCGGGTGTTGCGCGGGTCGTTGTTGAGCTGGTTCGCGCGAATCGCCGTGATGATGGTGGTGGACATGCCCAGGATGACGAACAGCGCCACCACGATGGTGAAGAGTTGGCGGAGTGACTTATTCATGCTTGGCTCCCCTCTGACATGCTGTCCGATACGTTCGGAGTGCCCGATGGGGGAGCGGGTGGTACGACTGGCGTGCCTGATGGGGGAGCGGGTGGTACGACTGGCGTGCCTGAAATCGGCGTCTCCGTGGAGATGATTTCAGTGGCTTGCGATTGCGCGGAGGCGACGCTTCTGCGGGCGCGGCTCTGCTTGCGGGCGCGCAGCGCCTGCATCGCCTCATATTGGAACGTGTCGCTATCGATATCGGATTCGGGTTTGTTCGCCGAGTTGGAAATCACCACTAGGAGTGCTGCCAACATGTAATTCGCTATGAGTGAGGATCCGCCGGCGGCCATGTACGGAAGAGTCAAACCCGTAAGTGGGATGACTAACGTGATGCCTCCCACCACGGTGAACACCTGGAAGGCCATGGTGAACACGAGGCCCGATGCGAGAAGCTTGCCGAACCCATCCTTGATTTTCATCGCAGTGATCATCCCGGCGGCGATGATGAGCAGATAGAGCATCAGAATGGCCATCAGACCGGTGAGGCCCAGCTCTTCGCCAAGTGCCGCGTAGATGTAGTCGGAGTTGGCGATCGGAGTGAGCGACGGGTGACCTTGCCCAAGGCCGGTGCCCATCAAGCCGCCTGATGCCAGGCCGAAAATACCCGTGACGAGCTGGTAGGATCCGCCGTACTCCTTGTTGTACTGCGCCGAGTCGAACGGGTGCAGCCAGGCGTCGACGCGCGCGCCGACATGGCTGAAAATATTGGCCGCGGCGAACGCGCCCACGGCGAACGCGATGAAACCAATCACAATCCAACTGGTGCGCCCCGTGGCCACGTACAACATGGACACGAACATGGCGAAGAACATCAACGACGTGCCCAAATCATGCTGCACGACCAGCACGCCCATCGACACGATCCACACCACGATGATAGGCCCAAGATCCTTGATGCGCGGCAGCTGCAGGCCCAGCACCTTCTTGCCACCGACCGCCAGCTGGTCGCGGTGGTCATACAGGTAGGAGGCGAAGAAAAACGCGAGGAACAGCTTCGCGAACTCGCTTGGCTGGAACGATCCCAAACCGGGAATCTTCACCCAAATGCGCGCGCCATACTGTTCGGAACCGATCACCGGAAGCATCGGTGACAGCAGCAACACCAAACCGATCACCATGCTGACGTACGAGAACCGCCTCAGCACACGGTAATCCTTCATGAAGATCACCAGCAGATTCGCCAAAACCAGCGCTATCGACAGCCAAAGCAACTGTTTGAACGCGACGGACGTGTTCGAATCCTGGTCGATGCGGGCGATCATCATGATGCCGGTGCCAGTCAGCACCATCACACAACACATGATCGCCTGGTTGGCATACGGCTGGAAACGCAGCGGCAATCCCCAGGAAGTCAGGAACAATGCGCCGACAAAAGCGAGCATCCACAAATAATTCTGCGGAAAACCGCCGGTGGTGCGTTCGAACATCTGGAAGAACGCGACGCCGCAAATCAGCATGCTGAACAGCAGCAGGCCGAATTGCTTCAGACGGGTTGCCATCATGACTGGTCACCGCCTGACTTGTTTGCCGAAGCGTCGTCCGATTTGTCTGATTTGCCCGACGACTTGTCGGAAGTCGTACCAGAGGATTTGTTGTCGGATTCGCCGTTTGCCTTGTCTTGTTCCTTCTGCGCGGCTTCGTCCTGCTGTTGCTTCAGTTGCTTTTTGATCAGTCGCGTATGCGTTTTCGCCTCGCCGTACGTGTCGAAGGAAATGCCCTGCGCAAGCTGTTCCTGCCAGCTTGGCGGCAGTTCGCTCGTCTTCATATGGGTGTCGGTGACGGCGTGTGACAGCTGGAAGCCGAACAGGCTTGTCGGCACGCCTTGGAAAATCGCCACTTCGCCGTTGTCGTCGCCGATGTAGTACTTGGTTTGGCTCCAACGGTAGGTTGCGAACGCGCCGCCCGCCAGTCCCAGCAGTACCACGATGGTGACGATGATGGCGATCACACGGTTGCGTCGGGTGCGCGTGCGCTTCGTTTTGCGCTGCTCGATATGCTCGTTGCGGATGGCTTTGGCGACTTCCGGATCGTTCGGATCGGCGGAAATGCGGCCGTCGTCCTTCTGTACGACGGGGATTTCACCGGTGTCGGGATTGGTGCGGTCGCCGTTCTCCTCGCGTACCGTGGACGGTTGCGCCACGCGCTGTTCCGGAGGATTGTCGTCCTCGTTGGGATTCTTGCCGTTGCGCAGTGCGGCGGCACGGGCGGCCGGCGACTTCTTGCCCTCGCGCAGTGCGGGAGCGGATGCGACCGGCTCGTTGATGATGTCGGCGATCGGTTCAAGGCTTGCGCTGGCCGCGCCGCCAACCAATGGCGTCTGATGCGGCAGATCGAACGCGTCCGCGTCAAGGGCGAGCGTCGCGTCGGCGATGACCACGGTGACGTTGTCGGTGCTGCCGGCACGAAGCGCCATCGAAACCAGCTGTTGCGCGCACTCCTCCTGATCGGAGCAGGCGGACAGCACCTCCTGCAATGTGGAATCCTCAAGCACGCCGCACAAACCGTCGGAGCAGAGCAGCCAGCGGTCGGCCGGATGTGCCTTGCGTATGGCGATGTCCGGACTCGAATCGATATCGAAATCACCCAGAACGCGCATCACGACGTTGCGCTGCGGATGGTTGCGCGCCTCGGCCTCGCTGATGCGGCCGGTGTCGATCAGATGCTGCACGTAGCTGTGGTCGGACGTCATGCGGATCAGACGGCCGTCATGCAGCAGATATGCGCGGGAATCGCCGATATGCGCCAAAACCCAATATCCGGCCACCAATGCGACCGACGTGACGGTGGTGCCCATGCCCGCGAGACGACGTTCGCGCTTCGCTTTGCCAACGATCGCGTCATGCGCGGCCATAACCGAGGTTTCCATCATGTGGGCGATAATCTGGACATCGCCCTGCACGTTGTCTTGCTCGATATGCGCCAATGAACGGATGGCGATGGTGGAGGCGGTGTCGCCTCCCGCATGGCCTCCCATGCCATCGCAGATGGCGATCAGATGCTCGCCGGCGAACGCGGAATCCTGGTTGTTGGAACGTACGGTACCCACATCGGAAACGACGGTGGAATACATGAACAGCGGTTGTGAAGCGGGAGAAGTCGGCAAACGGGTCACCTCAATTCAAAGGTGGTTGCGCCAATGCGTACGGGAACGCGCGATCCGAGAATCATCGGAGCGTTCAGACGCTGCTGGTTGACCACAGTGCCGTTGGTGGAACCCAGGTCTTCGATGGCCCACTTGCCGGTGGCGGGATCCGTATAGACGCGCGCATGGTGGGACGAGACGAATTCGTCGTCCAGAACCACGGTGTTCGAAGCGGAACGGCCAAGCGTGATGGTGTTGCCGGACAAAGGGACGGAACTGCCGGCAAGGGGGCCATCGATGATGACCAGCAAGGTGGGTTTGGCGCTTGATGTGGCGCTGACGACTGGTGCCGGGACGGCCACGGGCGCGGGCGCTTCGACGGCCTTGCGCGCGCGACGCTCCTTACGGCGATGAGCCCGCGACTTGCGCGGGCTGAGCGTTTCCACATCCCTGTACAGCGAACGCACCGTACAGGCCACGAAGATCCAGAGCAGTACGAGGAAGCCGTACTTGAGGATCGCGAAAGTAAGTTCAGTGAGCATAGAGGCAACTCCCGAGGTTGGGGTTGGTTACTCCTGATCCTGCGAAGAGGCCCAATACAGGATTCGGGTGCGGCCGATGGTGATCGTGTTGCCGTCGAGCAACGTGGCCGCCTCGACATGATGGCCTTCGACATACATGCCGTTGGTGGAGCCCAGATCGCGTGCGATGACGGTGTTGCCGTTGTCGGTGATGTCGATCTGCATGTGGCGGCGGGAGATGCCCGGATCGTCGATCACGATATCGCAGTCGGATCCGCGGCCGATGATGGTCTTGCTTTCCGTGAGCAGATACTGGTGCTCGCCGATTTCCAGCATCGGGCAGTCTTCGGTCTGCGCGTCGGTGGTGACGGGCACGGTATTGCCTTGCACGGATTCGCTCGTCAGCTTGAAATTGCTCTTGGTGAGGTCAAGGTCCTCTTCGAAGATCACCACGACCGGACCGACGAACGCGTAATGCTGGTCCTTCGCGTACTGGGTGAGGTTGTCGGCCAGCTCATTGGCCAATGCTTCCGCGCCCCATTCGACGATGTTGTTGAAATCCGGCGTGCTCAGCTTGAAACGGTACTCATTCGGCGCCACGGTACGGTCTCGCGTGACGGGCATGGCCTCTTTGTCAATCTCACGTTCCAGAGCGCTGGAAAGGTCGACGGGCTGCAGGTCCTTGGACCCGAACTTGGCGAAAACCCCGTTGACGGCGCCTTCCACGCTTTTCTCAAATCGGTCGAGAACACTCATGCTTGTCCCTTTCTATCCTCACCCATCCTACGCGGTAGAGCGCCGAGCGCCAATTCGTAAGTCCTTTAATTGCAAAAATTTCATGCATAAATCCATCCCCAGCATCATTTAGGGGGTATTTATCCGCGAATATGACTACCTTCGCCCCCGATTTCCACGATGCACGAATTCACGGAAGGTGGAATTGGGATGGTGATAGGTTGGGAGCATGACAGATGCGATTCGACAGTTCCCCCGTAAAAAAGCACGTACCTTGCGATTTTCCTGCGGCGCTCCGCGTTCGGCGCGCGTGATTGCAGACGGCTCCCGCGCGCTGTTCCTGCGTTCCGACGGTCCGGAAGACACCGTCACCTCGCTGTGGATGAGCGTGATCGACGAAGACGGCAACATCGGTGAGATTCCGCTCGCCGATCCGCGCGTATTGCTTGCCGACGCCGACGCGGAAGACGTTCCGGCGGAAGAGAAGGCGCGACGCGAACGTGCGCGCGAAGGCGGATCCGGCATCGTCTCGTATTACGTCGACGGTGCCGGCAACCGCGTGACCTTCACCATCAACGGGCAGCTTTTCCTCACCGACCTTACGGCGGGCGCGACGCGAGCCATCACGATAGAGGAAGATGAACTCAAACCGGTGCTGAACCCGCGCATCAGTCCCGACGGACGGCACATCATGTACACCACCGGCACGTATCTGGTGGACGTGGATCTCGCCAACGATGAAGAAACCGGCGACGCGATTTCGGTGGTCGCCTCGGCACCGCAGAACGGCGAATGGAAAATCGGATTGGCGGAATTCGCCGCAGGCGAAGAAATGGACCGCTACGACGGCTTCTGGTGGTCACCCGACTCCAAATACGTGCTCTTCGAAACCTACGACGAATCCCCCGAACCGATCTGGCATCTGTCGGACCCCGCGAATCCAACCAATCCGGCGCAAGCCAACCGCTATCCGCAAGCGTTGACCGCCAATGCCGACGTGCGGCTGACCCTGCTGGAACTCGGCTACGACAGCGACAACTGCTGCTACGGGGCAATCGCCAACGAAGTGCAGTGGGACCATGAATCCTACGAATATCTGGCCGCCGTAAGCTGGCGTGAAGGCCACGATCCGATCATCCTTGTGCAAGACCGCCTCCAGCAGCACGATCAGGTGCTCGCCATCCATGTAGGCGAGCCGATCGCCACCATGCGTGACGCGGAAAACGGCTTCACCGACGACAATGGCGACGAGGTCGAAACCTTCTCCATCGCCATTCCCGAATACGCGGAAGGCGAACGCCCCGGCACCACGCGCATGCTTGAGGAACACGGCAACGACTACTGGCTCGACCTCATCCACGGCACCCCTGCATTCACTCCGGATGGACGCTTGATCTGCGCGATGAACGACATGGACGTCGATACGAACCGACTCACCATTGATGGTATGCCCTTCACTCCGGCCGGACTGCAGGTGCGCGAAGTGCTCGACGTGACCGACGACGACGTGCTGTGCGTGGTGCAGCGCACCCCTGAAATCCTGCCTGAAAGCGACCTGCCGTTCCTCTGGCAGTCGAATGCCTCCGACCATGACGCCCGCAGCTTCGACGTGGTGTCGATCCGCTATGACGGCACATGGGAACCCCTCACCTACGCGCCCGGCCAGTGGAGCATGTCTCGCGCCGGCAACGGCTGCGTGGTGACCGGACGGGGCATGGACGACGCAACCGTGCAAATGCAGCATTGCATGAACATCGCCACAACCGACGAAAATGGTACGGACGTGGCGTCAATGGTGGTCGCACCAATCGAAAACCATGCCGAAACCCCCGGATTCACGCCGAACGTGCACTTCACCCGACTCGGCGAACGTGAGCTGTACACGGCGATCGTGCTGCCCTCATCCGATAGTGAATACGCGCACGAAGCCATCCTGCCGGTACTCATGAAACCCTACGGAGGCCCCGGCTTCCAACAGGTCATTGAAAGTCAATCCTTCTATTGGGACGCGCAATGGTGGGCCGACCAAGGCTACATCGTGGTCACCACCGACGGACGAGGCACCACCGGACGCGGCCCGCAATGGGACCGCGCCATCTACGAAACCATGAAATCCGTAACGCTCGAAGACCAGATCGACGCCGTGCGCGCGTTGCCGGAAGCGTTGGAAGCGCTGGCTGGCGAGAATGCGGCAGCCAACGTTCCGCAACCCGATCTCAGCCGCGTCGCCATGATCGGCTGGTCGTACGGCGGATTCCTCTCCGCGCTCGCCGTGTTGGAGGCGCCGGAAACGTTCGCCGCGGCCTGCGCGGGCGCGCCTCCGACCGACTGGACGCTGTACGACACGCATTACACCGAACGCTATCTCGGCCTTGACTCGGCCGTGTACGAACGCAACAGCATCATCGCCGACGCGCCGCAGCTTGATCGCCCGCTCATGCTCATCCACGGGTTCGCCGACGACAATGTGACGATCGCGCACAGCCTGCGCCTGAGCCAGGCGCTGATGGCAACCGGACGTAAGCACACGTTCCTGCCGCTGACCGGCATCACGCACATGACCAACGACGAGACGGTTGCCGAAAATCTGCTGATCCTGCAGCGCGATTTCCTTGCGGAAGCGTTGGGGTGACGGCACCGTGACGACAGTGCAGTAACGGTAACGGCAACATCGCAAACGAAAGTGCTGCAAAGCGCCGTAGGAAGACAAAACGCGTTCCCCTGCGACTCCCGGACTGCCAAGCATCCGAACGTCGTGGGCGAACGCGTTCCCTTCTCGAATGCCAACATAAAACAGGCGAAAACGACTTCGCAAGCGAGGGGGTACCACATTTGTGTACCCCCCCCAAAAAAATCTGGGCTTGAAAAAGACGGAAATCGGTGGATCGGGCTCGTCCCAACCCTGATCCGCAGCTATGGTCAAACCTGCACTTGTTCAAGCAAACCGGGCGAATCGTCGATGACGGTCACCGGAATGTACGCAAACAACGTCCAACTGCCGTCCTGCGCAGACGTGGTGAGCGTGCCCTGATACGATTCGAGCTGCTTCTTGAACGAGGCGAGCCCGTGGCCGCCCGGTAGTTCGTCATCGCGCTCGTCAGCTCCAGCCATGTCCTCTTTCATGGGATTGATTTGCGTGATTTCGATGGCATTCGGCCGGAGCATCACCGAAAGATCGACCTTGCTTCCCGGAGCGGCATGGCGTGCGATATTCGCATAGATCTCGCGCAGCAGATTATTGGCAAGTTCGGCGATTGCTTGCGATGCGCTCGGCTTGCCGCCCGCGCAGTGCCGGATGGACGTGATATTGAAGCCAAGCTTGCGCAAGCGACGATCGCCGTCATCCAGTGTTGCTCGCAGCAGATTGGCCAACGCTTCGCCGTCGGCGTCGCCGGGGAGAGTGGTGGCGTCCATATTCAATTCGTCGATGACGCGATGCACGTTCGTCAATGCGGAAAGAATATATTCGTTGATTTGACGCCAGTCTTCGGCATCGGCTGTTGTGGTTGCCGTAGTTGTGGTTGCGTTGGCAGGGTCAGCAGCGACGCCAGGGCCGCTAGAGTTGCCACCGATATGCCGTTGCGCCACAAACGACGCCGCTGACAAATCGCCCGTCACCGCATCGTGAATGGCATCGGCAATGCGTGCGCGGCTTTCCAATTCCTGCAGACGATTCTTGTTCTGCGCCGCTTCGAAGCTTTTCTGCGTTGTTTTTTCGCTCCAACTCAACGTCCGACCAAGCAGTAGCACCATGGCATACATGCTGACCATGGCGACGGGGTTGGTATTTGGGTCAGGGGGGTCAATCAGCAGAATGTTAACAACGTAATATATGAGTAACGTTGCCACGATAATGGCATTAGTGCTGTATGCGAGCATGCCATAGGCGTAAAGCTGCGCGGGAAGAGAATTTCCCAAATGCGCGTAGGGAGTAAACAGATCGCCTATGGAGGCAATCACGAGAATCGCCACCGATGTACTTTTCAGAAACAGCGGAGACAGTACGAGCGCCGTAACCAGCATCGCAACCCATATCACGCCAAATATGTCGGTAGGAGGCTCGTAGCAAACGCCGTATATGGTCCATGCAAGCACGATCAGCATAATGGCGAAACGGATTGGATGCCACAGGTTCGGATGCTGCGTGCGCATACGGTTGCGCCACGCAATGTACTGAGTTGCGGGTTTAGAGCGCATTGGACCTCACCCACAGTGCCACTGCCTGACGCGAGGTCTTGCAGTTGAGTTTTCTTAAAATACTTTGCATATGTTTGCGGATGGTGGCTTCGGAAATCCCCAAACGCTCGGCGATGTCCCGGTCAAGCATGCCCTCCGCGCACAAGGAAATAATCTGCTCCTCACGAACGGTAAGCGCGGGAGTGGTCTCAGCCTCCCTGCTGATACGCAGATTGGCCAACGCAGGCGGCTCAAATCCCTCCATCACCTCGCCATTGCACATACGCATAATAATCTGCGCCAACTGGTCGGCATTCTCCTTACCAACCAACCCTTGCGCACCAGCCTCAACCAGCTTGTCCCGATAACTATTGATGGAAAAACTGGTTACACCGAGAATCGGCATGCGCTGGCCCATCAAACGCAACCGACGACACGTGGCGGGGCCTTGCAATCCCTCCATCGACATATCGAGAATCAACAAACTGACATGGCCGTTCGCATCCTGGCAACGTTCTATCGCCTCACAGCCTGAAGTCGCCGTCCACACCACATACGCGGTCGGCACTTTGCTGGCAATGACGGCACTGAGCGAATCCAGCGCTCGCGGATCATTGTCGACCAGCGCGATGCGGTGAATCTTGGGATGCTTTTCCCGCGTGGACATCATGCGATCACTTTCCTTTTCCGCACAGCCATTGCAGCCATGTTGGGCAGTTGGAATCTTGGGCAGCGGAGATATCACCGTTGTTGTCAACGGGAGTTGCCGCCGCGTACGCATACGTTGGTGTGCCGGTGAGAGACAGCGTTACCACCATCAGCAGTGAAACGAACTTCATACCTCCATAGTATGCGAGGATGGCGCGCGGGGGTGACGATTCGGTTGTTCCGGTACGCCGTTGATGCACTGACGCATCGTTATACAGCGCGTATGCCTGTGCTTAGTTTCGTCTTGGCGCCGTTCGCCTAAGATGGAACCATGACTATCACGCTCATCGACGAGGCGCGCTATGACGCCGAAATGGACGCTACGGTGCTGCCTGCGCTGCAGGCTTGCATGACGGAAGGTTGGATGGAACCGGCCACCGTCGATTGGGAAGGCAAGGCGTTGCCCAAGTTGGAGCGCCCCGGCCGGTTGCATTACTACCGCTACGACGCGCGCACATTCGACGCGTTGCGCGAGGAAGGCGCTTCGGGCGTATTTCGTGGCACGATCGTCATTTCGCACGGATTCACCGAATTCGGACGCAAATACAGCGAAATGGTGTGGTACTTTCTGTTGGCCGGCTATTCGGTGTGCGTGTTCGAGCATCGCGGGCATGGCCATTCCGCGCACGATATGAGCAATCCAAGTTTGGTATGGATTGACGATTGGCGGCGATATGTGGCCGATTTCGCCACGTTTGCGCAGACCGTGGGGCGTGAGGCGGCGGATGGCGGCCCAATGTACCTGTACTGCCATTCCATGGGCGGCGGCATCGGCGCGGCCGTGCTGGAACGTTACCCGTCGCTGTTCGACAAGGCGGTGCTGTCCGCGCCGATGATCGCGCCGGTGGTCGGCATGCCGACGTGGGTCGCACGCATTGTGGTCGGCGTAATCTGCGGGCTTGGCTTCGGCAAATCGCGTGTGTTCGGGCATGCCGATTTCGACGGCAACCTCAATCTCGACGACTACCGCGGGGCCTCGGAGGCACGCATCCGCTGGTTCCACAAGCAACGTTTGGCGGACGTGACGTGCCAGACCAACGCGGCCACGTTCGATTGGGCAAACCAGGCGATGGCGCTTTCCCGAGCCGTGCTCAAACCTGACATGTGTGGAGCCATCGAAGCCCCGGTATTGCTATTCCAAGCCGGACGCGACGTGTGGGTGCTCAACGGACCACAAGATGACTTCGTCGAACGTGTGCGAGAAGGCGGCGGTTCCATCGAAAAAGTGCGATACAGCCAGTCATTGCACGAAATTTTTTCCATGCCGAATGCCGTGCTCGGATCATATCTCGGCAAAATCCTCGATTTTTTGTCAGCGCCGAACGCAAGCTTGGCGGAATAAATCTGTTTTGCATAACTGACGTTTAATATGCGTACCGTGTGCGTTACAATCGCCGTGAATTTGCCGTGAAAGCCGTGGAGAGAGCGAGGGCAGGCCGTGGCAAAGCAAACGTCGGGACAGGCGTCGCAATCGCAGAAAACTTCCGAATCGCAAAAAACCGCGAAAAAAACTACGAAAAAAACGGAACATGTGCTGGAACAGACGCCGAAAAGCCTGCTCATCGGCACTGGCATGACATTGCTGGGCGGTGCCATGTGGGGCATGAACAGCACTGTGGCCAAACTGCTGATGCGCGACTACCAGCTGGATCCGATCTGGCTTTCCTGCGTACGCGCGCTATTCGCCAGCCTGATCTTCCTGGTCGGATCGGCCATCACCACACCGCAGAAACTCGCCGGAGCGGTCAAAGACGTCAAATCGTATCCGAAATATCTGGTCACCACGCTGATATGCGTGCTTCTGGTGCAGGTCTCCTACCTGATGACCATCGACTGGACGAACTCCGGAACCGCCACCGTATTGCAGACGCTCAACCTGATCTTCGTGCTCGCCTGGGTATGCCTGCGCGGCAAACGACTGCCCCTCAAGCGTGAATTGGTCGGCGTGCTCCTGGCGTTCGCAGGCACGTTCCTCATCGCCACCGGCGGCAACTTCGCCTCGCTGTCGTTGCCATGGCAGGGGCTCGCATGGGGACTGGTTGACGCGGTGAGCACCGCGGCCATGTCCATCCTGCCGGTCGTGCTCATGCTCAAATGGGGCAACATGACCATCAACGGCATCACATTCCTCATGTCCGGACTCATATTATGCCCGTTCGCGCAACCGTGGGCGAACATTCCCGCACTGGACGCGCGAGGCGTGCTCCTGCTGCTCTACACCATCGTATGCGGCACGTTCCTCGCGTTCTGGCTCTACATGGCAGGCGTGATGCGCGTCGGCGCGGTACGTGCCACCATGCTCGGCACCAGCGAACCGGTCATGGCCACCATCACCGCAGTGGCATGGGCCGGCGAAACGTTCACCTTTACCGACCTGACCGGCTTCGCCATGATCATCATCATGGTCTTCCTCGTGCGCTGACCGCTCGCCATAGCCATAAACTGTCCGATTCTGGAGAATCGGACATCCAGAACGCAAAACCCATACCTTAGTTGTCCGATTCACCAGAAACGGACAACTAAACAGGTAAAACTGCCCCACAGTTGTCCGTTTCTCCAGAATCGGACATCCAGGGCATAAAAAATGTGCCGCGGATGACCGATTCTGCAGAATCAGACATGCACGGCACAGGAGAGGGAAGTACTACTTGGCGTACACGGAGAAGCGCTCGCCCACGTGCGCGGCCTGCTCGGCCTCATTCACCACGGCGATCGCGTAATCCGCGTAGCTGATGTAGCTCTGCCCGGCAGCATTGACGGTGAACTCCTCACCGGTGAGTCCGTACTCCGTGCAATCCGCCGAAACAACCAATGACAGATGAAAGGGATTCGGCATCCTGGAGCATTCCTGCCGGAAATGTTGGGAGCTGCTGAGCCATACTGCCGCTTGGGAAACGAAAAGGCCGGAACCTTTCGGCTCCGGCCTTTCACCATGGTGCGAGCGGGGGGAGTTGAACCCCCACGAGCATACACTCACTGCCACCTGAAGACAGCGCGTCTACCATTCCGCCACGCTCGCAGACAGTCGACTAATCTACACCAAAACCTGCGCAACCTCAAATCGGCGTGTCGCGCCGCCATTTTCCGTAGGAAAATTCAAGCGGCGCGACGCGAGGAGGGAGGAAGCCCTGTGGGATTCCGTACGACGGAGCCATCCTTGATCCCGCCATTTTCCGTAGGAAAATTCAAGCGGCGCGACGCTCTGTGTGTCCGATTCTGGCGTTTCGGACACACAGCGAGTGTTTTTAGGTTGCTTACTTGTCCGTTTCTCCAGAATCGGACAAGTAGAACGTGAGATAAGCATTGTGGTTGTCCGTTTCGCCCGAATCGGACATGTAGGGCATGAAACATGTGGTGTGGTTGTCCGTTTCTCCAGAATCGGACACATCTGGTGACAAGTCTGAGAACGAGACGGCGAGTGCGGGCTCGCCATGCATGAAAAGGCGCCGACGGGTTTGTTCGTCGGTGCCTTGAAATGTGGAAGTGTGGCCTAGCGTCCGTTTGGGCGGAACATCTGGCAGCGCATCATCCGCGGGAACCGTTGGCGTAGAAGCGGGCCAGGGTTTCGTCGCGGAATTCGTCGAAATATCCGCCGTCGATCGACGTACGAATGTCGTCCAGCAGCTTCACGAAGAAATGCTCGTTGTGGATCGTCGCCAATGTGAAACCGTTGAATTCGCGGGCACGCAACGCATGATCCACGTAAGCGCGCGAATAATGCGTGCATGTGTAGCAATCGCAGCCCTCTTCAAGTGGGCCAAAATCATGCTTGAATTGCGCGCGCTTGATGTTGTAACGTCCGCCGCGCGTGAAAATCGCGCCATTTCGGCCGCAACGCGCCGGTGCGACGCAATCGAACGTGTCTCCACCATTCTCGACGCATGCGAAAATATCGTCGACTGCAGCGATGCCGAGCACGTGGCGCGGTCGGCTTTCCGGCATCGCATCGCAAATCCAAGCGCAAGTGTCGCCGATAATGCGCTTCTCGATCGCGCCTCCGATACCGACGCCGTCGAAGTCCAACGAAGCGATCTGTTCGGCCGCATGCCTGCGCAAATCCTCATAATTCGCGCCCTGCACCACGCCATACAGCGCCTGATACGGCTTGCCGACGCGCTCTTCGGTAAGTCTCTTATGCTCGGCAACGCAACGCTGCGCCCAACGGTAGGTGCGTTCCACGGAACGCTCCTGGTAGCCGCGCGTGTTCATCAGTGTGGTCAGCTCGTCGAACGCGAACATGATGTCGGCGCCGATCTTATGCTGGATTCCCATTGAAATTTCGGCGGAAAAACGGTGCAGTGAGCCGTTGAGCGGCGATTTGAACGTTACGCCGTCCTCGTCCACGAACGCGAGGCGCTCCTTGCCTTCGGCGATCACATCGTCTGATTTCATGCCGGTCACGTCCATGGCGAGGGTTTTCTTGAAGCCTGCGCCGAGCGAAAGCACTTGGAAACCGCCGGAATCGGTGAAGGTCGGACCGTTCCAGTTCATGAATTTGGCGAGACCGCCGGCTTCGTCGAGCACTTGCTCGCCGGGGCGTTCATACAGGTGAAACGCGTTGGACAGCAGGCATTGCGCGCCGAGGTCCTTCATGGTTTCGGGCAGTACGGCTTTCATCGCGGCCTGCGTGGCCACGGGCACGAACGCCGGAGTGTGAATATCGCCGTGGGGGGTATGAATGGTGCCGGTGCGGCCGTATCGTGCGCCGCCGCGTCCCTTGCCGTCGGCCGCGTCGGGAAGGCGGGTTTTCTGTTCGAAATAGAAGGCGTCGCGGCGGCCCGGCTTGCCCGGTTCCGCTCCGCGCGGATGCTCGATGAGATTCTCGGGCACTGAGGCTGCCGCATTTTGCGAGTCTTGCGCTGTGCCGATAGATGATTCGTTAAGGCTTGTCATGCGAAATACTTTATGCGATAGCGCCGATTCTTAAAAGTGCTGCAAAATACGCGTTTGGTGAAATGAAGATACGGAAGATTCGAAGAAATGCGGCAAAAGCGCGAATCGCAATTTACGTGATCTTCAGATTCATTATCGATGTTGAACGTATTTGATTGCTACTTTCAACAAACATTCAGGAAACTTCCAGAGCGAGTATCTTTACTCATAGATAGCAGTTCGAGCGGCACGATTGCTGATTTGTGAAATGCCGCGAGACGAATAAGGAGCGAAAATGGCTGAAGAGAACGACCAGAACGCCGTGCAGCCGCAGAATGACGAGCAGCAGACCGCGCCGACGTCGCCGGTTGATGCGGAACAGACGCAAGCTTATACGGGCGAGCCGTATGCCGCCGAGCCGGCCACCGAGCCGATCGACCTGCAGAGTGGTACCGAGGAGCAGCCGACGGCTGCCATGCCCGTTGCGAACGGTGATGCTTCGACGGGGTCCGCGGCTACGGCGGATGATGCGCCGGATTATGCCTCCGCAGCGGGCGAACGCACGGTAGTTGGCGGTTCCGCGCAGGATGCGCCGACCCAGCAGTACCGTCCGGCACCGGAATATGGTGCATACGGACCGGTACCGACGCCGCCGGCAGACGCGAATGGCGCGCCGAACATGCCTCCGCAGCCACAATATGGCGCCTACGGGCAGGCTTCCGGACAGCAGCCGCAGCAGCGTCGCAATCCTTTCTTCGGAAATCCGTATATGGGCGGAAATCAGCAGAACGATCAGCAGAACGCGCAATCGAATAACGGCAATCCATTTATGAAGCCCGCTGCGCAAGGCGGAGCCAACGTGCCGCCAGCAGCGCCGAATACTCCCAATAACGGCAACCCGTTTGGGAATCCGAATAACGGTAATCCGTTCGGTGCCCCGCAGCAGAATGGCGCAGCAACCAAGCCGAAGTCCGCTTCCGGCGTGACCGGGCATGTGATGACCGGCGTGGTGGCGGCCCTCGTCTCCGCGGCATTGTGCCTCGGCGTCGGCTACGCGGCAATCACCAATGGATGGGTGACCGTACCCACCTCCAGCTCACTGACCAGCGTGAAGTCCAACACGTCCGGATCCGGTTCGGCGAAAGCCAAATCCGGCGAGGCCGCGGACTGGAGCGCGGTGGCGAAGGAAGTGTCCGATTCTGTGGTGTCCATTGATGTGGCAACCAGCGACGGCAGCGCCAAAGGCTCCGGTGCAATCATCAGCGACAAAGGCTACATCGTCACCAACAACCATGTGATTTCCGGCGCGAAGCAGATTCAAGTGACGCTCGCCAACGGCACCATCTACTCAGCGCAAATCGTCGGCACCGACACCACCACCGATCTGGCCGTAATCAAGCTCGACAATCCGCCGAGTGATCTGAAGGCCGCGGAATTTGCCGATTCCGACAATCTTGCCGTGGGTGAATCCGTGATGGCCATCGGCAACCCGCTCGGCTACGATGACACCGCAACCGTCGGCATCGTTTCCGCGCTCAACCGCCCGGTGACCGTGTCCGATGACAACAACAACGACATCGTCACCAACGCCGTGCAGATTGACGCGGCCGTCAACCCAGGCAATTCCGGCGGTCCGACCTTCAATGCGGCCGGCCAGGTGATTGGCATCAACTCGTCCATCGCATCCACCACAACGTCTTCCGGCACGGCCGGATCCATCGGCATCGGCTTCGCCATTCCGTCGAACCTGGTAAAGCGTGTGGCTAACGAGATCATCGACAACGGCACCGTGCAGCATGTGGCGCTCGGCGTCACCATCAAGAGCTCCACGGTTGAGGCGGACGGCGTGACCCGCGGTTGCACGCAGGTGCAGTCCGTGGTCGACAACAGCCCGGCGGCCAAGGCCGGAGTGAAGGCCGGCGACTCCATCGTGGCGTTCAACGGCAAGGCGGTGAACAACAACTATTCGCTGCTCGGCTACGTGCGTGCCTCTGCCATGAACGACAAGGTGACATTGACGGTCGTGCGCGACGGCAATACCATGGAGCTTGACGTGACACTCGACCAGGAGGAATCCCAAACGAACTCCTCCAACAGCCAGAACCAGCGGAACAACGGCAATGATGGCCAGAGCCAGAACGGCAATGGCAACGGTTACGGTAATGACGGCAACGGCAACGGAAATGGACAGAGCGACGGCAACGGTAGCAACGGCTACGGTGACGGTGGCGGCCTGTTCGACCCGTTCGGCCTGTGGTAAAGCGCGGCAGACCGCCGCGGTTGGCCGTGGATGGTTGCGATCGGCTACGGCGGGCTGCAATACAGGTGGCGACCACCCGATAGGCTGACGGCGAAGACGTAACTGGAGTTGCTTAATCGCAAGAACGTCTTGTGAACGTCATCGCGAGAACGGTAAAACCGCGGAAAACCGATAAAAGTTAAAAGCAGAAGCAGGACTGTGCGAACAATCGTACAGTCCTGCTTTTCTATTTTTTGGCAATTACGACACAAAAATCGCAAATATTTGCTATGCTGAAAATATCTTTTTACGCCGTGTATCGATGGCTCGCGCGGGCGAGGCGCCGATGGGTTAACAAGGCGTCCGATACGAGCGTAAGGAGATTCTCATGCGTAGAATCATCGATATTTGCTGGCGACTGTGCAAGCAGGTTCCGCTATTGCCGATTACTATTCTTGCTGCGATTCCGTTGGCATTGCTGGGGGAGTGGAAGCCGTGGGGCGAGGCTGCGTGGGATTCGTGGATTTCGCAAGTCGGCGTTGACGGGTTGAGTGCGTTCAATCCGGGCGTTGGGCAGTGGATTGTGATCGCGTTGGTTGCGTACACGATTGTGGTGACGGTACGCGGCATGATCGACGATCTGCGGCACGGGCATGTTGGCGTCGATCTGCTGGCGGTCGTCGCGATTGCGTCGACGGTCGCAGTGCAGGAATATTGGGCCGCATGGGCCGTGGTGCTGATGATCTCGTCCGGCGAGGCGATCGAGGAATTCGCGCAGTCAAAGGCCGAAAGCAACCTGACCGCGCTGATCGACGCGGCACCGCGAACCGCGCACGTGGTCGTGCTGCCCGGCATGCGGGGGCATGTGCACGCGTCGGGCAGCGAGCATACGGCCGACGTGACAGCCGACGGATTTCGTGCTGTCAGAGTGTCCGATTCTGGAGAAACGGACAACCAAGACGGTGAAAAGCGTGCTTTTGCGTCTGAATCTCCAGAAACGGACACAAAAGATGCTTCGCAAACGTATGATGCGGCTGGAGAGCGTTTCGAAACGGTCCCCGTTGATCAGGTACAGCTCGGCGACGTGATCCTGGTGTTGCCCGGCGAAACGGTGCCGGTCGACGGTGAGCTGCTGTCGGGCGTGGCCACGTTGGACCTAAGCAACATCAACGGCGAGCCCGTTCCCCGCGAAGTATATGCGGGCGCTCGCGTGATGTCCGGTGCGGTCAACGGCTCCACAACATTGACCATGCGTGCCACGCAACTTGCGCAGGATTCGCAGTATCAGAAGATTCTCGAGCTGGTTTCGTCGGCGCAAGAGTCGCGCCCCGCTGTCGTAAAGACCGCGGATATGCTTGCAGTGCCGTTTACCGTGCTTTCGCTTGCGATTGCTGGGATTGCATGGGCGATTTCCGGATTGCCGCTGCGATTTGCGCAAGTATTGGTGCTTGCTACGCCGTGTCCGCTGTTGATTGCCGCGCCGGTCGCATATGTGGCTGGAACCGGGCGACTTGCCAAAGCGGGAATCCTGATCAAAGCGCAGGATGTGCTGGAAAATCTAGGTCGCGTATCGCATATTTTCTTCGACAAAACCGGCACGCTCACCGTCAAGCAGCCGCAGGTCGTACGTGTGGAGAAGCCGTTTGAGACGAGTTCGCCGTTCAATGAGGACCATATTCTCATGATGGCCAGCGTGGTGGAAGGCTATTCGGTGCACATTCTGTCGAAAGGCATCGCGGCGGCCGGACGCAAGGCTATGGATGATTTGTATGCGCGGTATGCGGCGGGGCAGAGGCTGTGCGTCGAGCGCGATTTGCCGGGGCACGGGCGCGACTATCCGGTGGTGAAGAACATTGTAGAGGAGTCCGGCAAGGGTATATCCGGCGAAGTGAACGGGCATCAGGTGCGCGTGGGGCGGTTCGCATACGTGACGGCTGACGAATCCGGATTCATGCCGGTGCTGCATATGCCGGATGCGACGTATTACGTGTCCGATTCTGCCGAATCGGACAAACGGGAGACTCAGAATGCGCTGCGGATGTCCGATTCACCAGAAACGGACATCCAGAGGGCTAAAACGTGTGTTTACTTGTCCGATTCTCCAGAATCGGACACTATGGGAGTGAGGAACGGGGTGCCTGACGATGCGCAGCCTGCAGCCGCGCCCTCTACTTCCGCGTCCGTCGCAACCCAATCCGCCGCTCGCAAGCCTGAAACCGCAAACTCGCTGTTTGCCCCGCTCGCTTCTGACGAAATGGCTGCATACGTGGCGATTGACGGCCGTCTTGCCGCCCGCATCGTACTTCGTGACGTGCCTCGCGAGAATGCGAAGCGTTCTTTGGCTCGCCTGCACGAGTTGGGTGTCAAGGAACTGTCCATGCTTACCGGCGACAAGGCTGCGTCCGCCCGCATCATCGCAAACGAAGTCGGTATCGACGACGTGCAGTCCGAACTGTTCCCTGAAGACAAGGTTGCCGCCGTCAAGAGCGCCACTGAATCCAAGCACCAGAAGCTGTCGTTGTGGAATCGCATCAAGCAACGCGTAACCGGCGAATCCAAGAATCGTCAAATCACCATGATGGTCGGTGACGGCGTCAACGATGCCCCCGTACTTGCGGTTGCCGATATCGGCATGGCCATGACCGACGGCACGTCCACCGCGGCTTCCGAATCTGCGCAAGTGGTCATCATGAATGACGACATCGCGTCCGTTCCGCGGGCCATCGCCATCGCGCGCCGCACGAAAAAGGTGATGTTGCAGGCGGTGCTGATCGGCCTTGGCCTTGCGATTATCGGCATGATCGCGGCCGCGTTCAATCTGATTCCCGTGGTTGTCGGCGCGTTCATGCAGGAAGCGATTGATGTTGTCAGCATTCTGTGGGCGCTCACCGTGCTTTTCGACCGTGGCGAATCAGCCTGATTGCGCCTCGAAACCCCGTATCTCGCCTATATATGGCAGATTTGGAGGTCTGTCAGCAAGTATTTCGCTTATATATGGCAGGGCCATATGAGAAACCGGACTTAGGGGGCGAGAATACACCCTCTAAGTCCGGTTTCTCAAAACAGCTCTGCCATACATAAGGCATATATAAGGCAGAATCGGAAGTTTTGGGATTGTTTACAGCGAGCTCGGGGAGATTTCTCCAGCGATCGATGTGTGCATCCACTTGCCGAAGTCGGCTCCGGTCACGCCTTGAGACAGCAGGAACATGATTTTCGCATACGTGGCTTCCAGCGTCATATCGCCAGATCCAATTGCGCCGGCGCGTGCGATCGCATCGCCCGTCTCGTAATGGCCGAGCAGTACTTCCGCCTGCTGGCACTGCGATGCAATCACAACGGGAACGCCATCATGCAGCGCGTCGGCAATCACGTCAGTCAGTCCAGGCTCGTCGCTTGGCACATTGCCGACGCCGTACGCACGCAACAAAACCGCTTCCGGCCGCGGCGTAAGCATCGCTTCCAACCGTGCCGCGGAAATGCCGGGTGCCATATCGATCACCGCAACATCATGGCGAGAGTAAGGCTGAGGCGACGTCCAACCGCAGCCAACCGCAGCGGAATCGCCCGCATACCAATGCCATGGCGTGCCAGTGCGTGCCAGCGGGCCGACGGAAGGCGCCGAAAAACCTTCAAATGCCCAGCTCGACGACTTGCTCACACGATTGCCCGCAAACAGGTGATGTCCAAAAAACAGTCCCACACCGTGGAATCGTCCGCTCATCGCGGCATTCAGCGCGCCCGTGACATTCGCAGTGGCGTCCGACTCGATCTTGCCAAGCGGATGCTGTGAACCCGTGAAAATCACCGGCTTGCCAAAATCAGCCAACGCATACGCAAGCGCGGCGCTCGAATAGCTCATCGTATCGGTGCCATGCAACACCACGAACGCGTCGGCATCATCGCGGTGCGCACGCAAATCGTCGACCATCGTCTGCCAATTGTCGGGAGTCGCATTCGACGAGTCGATAAGAGGATCAAGCTCGGTGAACGTGAACAGGCTCGCGTCCATGTGCGCGTCCTCCAGCAGACGGAACAGCCATCCGCGAGTGTCGGCGCCCGGAATCAGGCCGTTCGGCGAGTCAATCATGCCGATAGTGCCGCCGGTATATGTGATGTGAATGCGCATTGCCACCTTCTTACGATTGCCTGGTACTTAATAAGTACTTGCTTGCGATTGCGGGATGGACGAATTCCGATATTTCGGATTCCTACATCCCGCGATTCTGCGACTACTTGCGATTGTACGTGCATCTGCCGCGCTCATCGCGTACGATTAATGCAGCCACACGTTGGATTCATCTGGATTCAGCGCAAACACCAACGCCAGTGCGCACAAGGCGAAGAAGTCGTAAGAAAGTGCATGAGCACCCCTGTCGCAAATGCAGGGAATGCATTAGGCTAGAGCGCGTGACTGAAACTCATGAACTTCGTATTGCTGTAATCGGCGCCGGCCCTGCAGGCGTCTACTCCTCTGACATTTTCCTGCGCCAGTTGAAGAAGCTCGGCGAGGAGCTCGGCCTCGGCACTGCCGCCCGAATCGACCTGTTCGAAAAGCTGCCGGTGCCGTTCGGCCTGGTGCGCTACGGCGTGGCCCCCGATCATCCGTCCATCAAATTCATTGCGTCGGCACTCGAAAAGACGCTCGACAATCCGGACATCCACCTGTACTGCGACGTGGAATTCGGCAAGGACGTGACGCTCGACGAACTGCTCGAACGTTACGATGCCGTGCTGTTCGCCACCGGTGCCGTCGAAGACAAGCCGCTCGGACTGCCGGGCGCCGATCTGGACGGCGTGTACGGCGCAGCCAAGTTCGTGGAATGGTACGACGGTTATCCGACCGGCGCTCGCGAATGGCCGCTTGAAGCTGAGGAAGTCGCCGTGATCGGCGGCGGCAACGTGGCCATGGACGTGGCTCGCGAGCTCATGCGCAATGCCGATGATCTGAAGGAGCGCACCGACATTCCGGACAACGTATATGAGGGCATCAAGTCCAACAAGGCGCGTGTGCTTCACTTGTTCATCCGTCGCGGTGTGGCGCAGGCCAAGTTCTCCGTGCAGGAATTGCGTGAGATGGAGAAGCTGCCGGGAGTGCAGCTGATCATCAACGAAGACGATTTCGATTTGGATGAAGACACGATTGAAGAGGCCGGCAAAGACAAGCTGACTCGTCAGATGGTCGAAGAGCTGTTCACGATTCGTGAGATGGCGGAAGACATGGAAGATGACGGTGACGTGGATTATGAGGGTAATCCGGCTGGCCGCAAATATTACGTGCACTTCAATTCCGCTCCGGTCGAAGTGTTGGGTGAGGACGGCAAGGTCGTTGGCATCCGTGTGGAAAAGACCGAGACATCGGCGGACGGCAAGATGAGCCGTACCGGCGAATTCGAAGAGTATCCGGTGCAGGCTGTGTACCATGCGATCGGCTACAAACCGGCCACCGCGCCGGGCATTGCGTACGACGAGCGTCATGCGCACTTGGCGAACGCGAACGGTGACGGTCGTATCACTACGGCCGCTGAAGCCACGGATGAAGTGCGCGAGCGTCTGTATGCGACCGGTTGGGCGAAGCGTGGTCCGGTTGGCCTGATCGGCTCCACCAAGTCCGACGCACTGCTGATCGTGACCAATATGCTGGAGGATTTGTCGAAGGCTGCTGAAGGCGGTCGTGTGGCTGCCGATCGTGATCCGGAGTCCATCGACCGGCTGCTGGAATCGCGCGGTGTCAAGCCGATCGACTTCGCTGGCTGGAAGAAGATCGATGCGTTCGAACGTGCCGAGGGTGCGAAGGAAGGCCGTGAGCACAAGAAGGTCATCGATCCGGAGCAGATGCGCGCCCTGGCTCACGCTTAAGGCGGGTGTTTGGGATCTGATCTGATAGGTCCCAGGTTTCTTTCATGCGTCTTGGATGTCCGATTCTGGAGAATCGGTCACCCAAGACGCATTTTTTATCCTGTGCTTGTCCGTTTCTGGTGAATCGGACATACAGTATGACGAAAAGCGTGCATGTGTGTCCGTTTCTGCAGAATCGGATATCCGGGGAGAAGCTGAGCATGCGAACTTCCGCAACTGCCCCCTAGTCCTTTCCGCAGTCCAGTCTCCAGCACATATCCAGCAAAAACTCAGGCTCCGTTTCTACGCTAGTGACCATGAACGGCAAATTGCGGGTGCATGGCCATTGCAATGGCTTGAAGACAACGCTGTTATTCGCGTTGATGTGGGGCGTCATCATGCTCATTTGGTGGGCGACCGGTGGCGGCCAGCGTACGCTTGGCATCTACATTCTCATCGGACTTGGCTCAACGTTCGCATCCTACTGGTTTTCCGACAAACTTGCGATCGCATCCATGCATGCGCGGGAGGTCAGCGAGCAGGAGGCGCCGGTACTGTACAAAATCGTGCGCGAGCTGTCTGCGAAGGCGGGCAAGCCGATGCCTCGTATCTATATCGCTCCGACCATGAGTCCCAATGCGTTCGCGACGGGACGTAATGAACGTCATGCGGCGGTCTGCTGCACGCAGGGTATTCTGCAGATGCTGAACGAACGCGAGATTCGCGGCGTACTTGGGCACGAGCTTATGCACGTGTACAATCATGACATTCTGACGTCCGCGATCGCTTCCGCAATGGCGACGGTCATTTCGTATCTTGGCTATTCGCTCATGTATTTCGGCGGCGGCAATTCGCGTGACGATCGCAATGGTTCATCTTCTAACGGTCTTGGATTGCTGGGTGTGCTGTTGAGCGCGATTCTTGCGCCGATTGCCGCTTCGCTTATTCAGATGGCGATTTCGCGTACGCGAGAATATGATGCCGACGAAGATGGTTCCATGCTTACGGAAGATCCGGAGGCGCTCGCGTCCGCATTGAATAAGATTTCGAACGGTGCTGAGGCGATGCCGATGCAGAAGACTGCCGGTACGCAGTCGGTTGCTGCGATGATGATTGCGAATCCGTTTTCTGCGGAAGGTTTTTCTCGCTTGTTTTCCACGCATCCGGCGACTGAGGATCGTATTGCCCGGTTGATGCAGATGAGTCAGGAGATGAAGGCGCGGGGCGTACAGTCCGGCTATTTGGCTGGCGGTTATGCGACGAGCGGGTATGCTTCGGCGGATATTCGTCGGCAGGATGGGGGTGTCTCTGGTGCCGGCTTCGGTTCGGGGGGATACTCCGGTGGGGGCTATTCGCGAGATTATTCGCAGAATCCCGTACAAGGCGGGTATGGTCGCTGATCGACGGCAATTGCAATGTCCGCAGGTTGCGCAAGCCCATGTGATTGCATAGGATTCCGCGCTGATTCTGTTGCGAGTTGTGTGCGTTTCCTGTTGTTGTTTCCTGCGGTGATGCATTGCAGAATATTCTGATGTCATCTGATGAGTGACATTAATGCTGTTGTGGTTGTTGCGCGTTGATTGATATGCGATTTGGCAAGTGGGTGACGGTATCGAATATCGGTCGATGGCCGTGAATCCTGCGAATGCATGCTAGACTAAATGATTGTGTCCAAAAGGCACATTTTTTGCGGATGTAGTTCATCGGTAGAACGAAAGCTTCCCAAGCTTTAAAGGCGGGTTCGACTCCCGTCATCCGCTCCATTCGAAACCCTTGGAATCGTTGGAATTCCAAGGGTTTTTCTATTGCCGTAAAAGACCCGTGAAGTCAACTTCGCGCCGCGCAACTGTCGGTTGCGTCGCAAAATTTGGTTGCGAATCGCAATGCAACCGAAAGATGGTGGCGTGGAACGCGACGTTTATGACAAGCTGTTGCTTGGCAATCGCCAATAATCGCAAGTCGAGGCGATATGGAAACTCGACGAAAGGGCGGACATGAGTTTCAAAGAGAATCTGCAGTATCTGCGCGGTTCGCGCAACATGACGCAGGAACAGCTGGCAATGCTGCTGGGCGTTTCCCGGCAGGCAATTTCGAAATGGGAGTCCGAGAAGGCATACCCCGAAATGGACAAGCTGCTGATGCTTTGCGACATGTTCGGCGTGACGTTGGATGATTTGGTCATGGGCGACGTGCGCGCGTCGGCGGGCTGTGGGGGTGCGGGACGCGTGGACTTGGCTGCTGATACGGATGGTGTGGCCGCGTCGGTTGGGGTGGCCGACGCTGCTGTTGGCGCGGTTCCGGGGGTAATCGGGTTTGCGGCATCACAGGTCGCAGGAATGTCCGATTCTGGTGAATCGGACGTGAGGGATACGAATCCGAATGTTTGTGCGTCCGTTTCTGGTGAATCGGACGCACAAGGTGCCAAAACCGGTGTTCAATTGTCCGTTTCTGCAGAATCGGACATGCGGGGTGGGCGGCAGGTAGGCTGGAATCCGTGAATACGGATCAGAAACTTCCCGCCGAATCCGCAGGCGAACGCCCCAGTACCCCCCTATTTGGTCATGCCATATCACACGCGGCGACACTCATCGGCCTGTTCGCAATCGTCCTGTGGGGCTTCATGGCCGGCCTCGTGCGACTCGTTTCCGAATCGTTCGGCGCCACGCTCGGCTCGGCGCTCATCTACACTGTCGGCGGCATGCTCCTGCTCATCGTGCGACGGCCGAAACCGATTAGCCAAGCGCCACGCAAGTACCTCGTCGCAGGCGGACTCATGTTCATCGCATACGAGGCGTCGATCTCGCTGTCGATCGGTCTGGCCACAACGAACGCGCAATCTGTGGAAGTCAGCCTCGTCAATTATTTGTGGCCGACGCTGCTGGTACTGATGACCGCCGCCGTGTCGCACAAACGCGGCTCGGTCTCCGAAGCGCTGCCGGGTGCAATCGTAGCCACCGTCGGCGTGGCAATGGCGGTCGGCGGTGAAAACCTTGACGTGCAGGAAGCGGTTGCCAATATCGCCAGCAATCCATTGCCGTACGCGCTCGCGTTCGCAGGCGCCTTTATTTGGGCGATTTACGCGACCGTGACGCCATCGATGTCCGATGGTTACGATGGTACGACGATTTTCTTCTGTTGCGTTGCTGTTGTGCTGTGGATTATCCATTTCGTTTCGGGCGACGGTTTGCCAGCTGTAGCGCCTGGCATCGGCGGCTATATTGCGCTGCTCGCATGTGCCGCGTCGATTGCTGGCGGCTACGCGTGCTGGGGGTATGGCATGTTACATGGCAGTATGGAAACGCTTGCGATCGGTTCGTATGCGACGCCGCTGTTCTCCACTGCTTCCAGCACGCTCCTATTGGGCGTGGCGTTGGGCATGCCATTCTGGATCGGTGTCGCGCTGGTGGTGGTCGGCTCGCTGATCAACGTGTGGTTTGCGCGACGCCGCTGATTGTCCGATTCTGCAGAATCGGACGCTTGTTGGTGTGTGAGGAGGCGACATGTGGGGTAGTGGCGGCGCAGAGGAGCGCCGGGATGGCGCAGCGGTACGTAAGGGAAGTGACTGGGCAGGACAATGCCCTACGCATCCACGCTAGCTTAGGTTTTTGCCGGCTGGTATTTGGTGTGTGTTGCCGTTGGCGGTGATGGTGATGCGTCGCCAATGACGCGTCCATGTGTGCCAGCCGAAACCGATCTAAACCGGCTTAAACCAGCCCGTTCAAATCCGCCTCGTCATATCACCTTGGTGGATTCCAGATTGCGGCTCACCCAGTTGTTCAACCGGATCACCGGCTTGCGCAACACCAATCCCAGCAGCAGCGAAGGAATCAGGAACAAGGCGAGATACACCATGTCAAGCAGGTACTCATTGCCGTACGATCCGGCCATCGCGGCGTGCATGGCATCGATGGCGTGCGGGAACGGTAGGAACGGGTAGAGCATTTGGAAGAACTTCGGCAGCGTCTCGATAGGGAACGTACCGCCCGAACCGGCGACCTGCATCACCAGCAGCACCACGGCCACGGCCTTGCCGATATCGCCGAACGACACGGTCAGCGTATACACGATATTCGAGAACACGAGCGCGGCAAGCCACCCCACGGCAAGGAACTGCAGCGCATGATTCGCCTGCACGCCAAGGAAATACATGTCACCCAGGCAAACCAGTGTGCCCTGCAGCAACGCGAGCAGTGCGAAGATCGCGTACCGTCCGAAATACTCGTGGTCGAGGCGCAGTCCCCAACGTGAGGCGTTCCCCGGGCCGGACGGGCCGGCGACGCGCGGCAGCGTGTCGCCCAAGCCCAGCACATGCGCCTTCTCGCGGTCCGAAATTGTCACTTTCAGCATGGCGCACAGGATGATCGCACCCACCCAGATTGACAGGATCGTATAGAACGGCGCCATGGCCGAACCGTAGTTCGCGATCGGGTACACTGAGACGCGATGCAGTGCGACGGGCGCGGAAATCAGCGTGGACAGTGTGGACGCGTTGGCGGTGGCCAGTGCACGTAGTTCGTCCGATTCACCCGAATCGGACGAACTGGCGTCGTTGTCACCGTCGCCACCATCGCTGTTGCCGTCACCGGCGTTCCCGCCCGTCTCCAGCTTCGTGATCAGCTCCTTCACCGTCGCTGCCGACGAGTCGAGTTTCTTCGCGATCGCGCCGAGCGTGGAACGGATGGATGTCACATTCGTCCCCACATCGCCCGTCACATCGTCCAGATCGTCGGCGGTGCCGCTCAGCTGGGTGATCATGCTGTCGGTTTGGGAGATCAGCGTGCTGACTGTGGAGGCGAGCGCGTCGATTTTCGGCTTGACGTTCGTGGCGTAATCGTCGCGCACATTGCTGATCGACTGCTTCGCGGAGGTGATGCGGTTCAGGATCTCCTTGCGGGAGCGTTCCGCGGCTGCGGTATCCTGCGTGACCTGCGTGGAAGCGTCTTTCAGCTGCTGCGCGAGCTTCTGCGAATCGCCTTTGGCGGCTTCCAGCAGCGTGATCTCCCGGTCGATGGCTTCCAGCAGCGCCTGTTTCGCGGAATCACTGTCCGGTAGTTGTTCCACCGATTCGTGCATGTGGTTGAGGCTTGTGATGTACGTGTCGTACAGCGATTCGCTGCTGGAGACTTGTTCGCTCAACGTTGTCAACTGGCTGGCTGCGGTGTCTGAGTCCTTGCCGATCGCGTCGAACGCCTTGTTCACCTTGGCAGCTACTTGGTCGAACGCGCCTGACACCTGGTCGAGCGCGGTGTTCACTGAGGAGGTGACGTTCGCACCTGCCGAAGTGAACGACGTGGCACCTGATTTGCCTTGCTTCAACGCGTTCCGGGCCTGTTTGCCCGCCTTGGTCGCCGAGGCGAGCAGTTTGCCCGTGGAATCCACGATGTCGTTCGCCGAGCCGAGCAGCTGCGAATACGACGTTACCTGCTGCGATGCGCCGCTCAACGTATCCGCCATGGTGGTGAGATTGCCGTTGAGGTTGCGCATGTATTCGGCCATTTGCGGGCTTTGCGAATAGTGTAGGATGCTTGAGGCCAGGTCGAGTCCGACTTGCGCGATCGTTTTGGCGAAGGTTTTGTCGATTGTGTTGACCACGGTTGTCGCACCCTGATCGGTGATATGCGGGGCGATCGGGTTGATTTTCTCGTTCAGATAGTACTTGAGCTGCGCGTGTTTGATGTCGGGGGAGAACAGCGTCATCATGTCGGCGCTGAAACCTTTCGGAATTACGATCGCCGCATAGTATTCGCCGGATTTCACCCCGTCGATTGCCTTGTCGCTTTTCACGAATTGCCAGTCCAGCTGGTCGTTGGCGTGCAGTGTGCTGATGATGGTTTCGCCCACGTTGACGCGCACCGGTATGAGATCCGACTTGTAACCCTTGTCGTTATTGGCCACGGCGACCTTCAATGCCTTGGTGTTGCCGTAGGGGTTCCAGCTGGCCGCGATGTTGAACCAGGCGTACAGCGCCGGCACCACCACCAGGCCCATCGAGACGATCACGGCGATCACGTTGCGGGTGGCGTGGCACATGTCCCGCTTGAAGATGCCCCAGATCATTTTCACTGTTCGTTCCCCTCCTCACGCAGACTCCTGCCAGCATTTCCGTCCGTGTTTCCAGCCGCATGTTCAGGCGCATGTCCGGCCGAACCACCATGCGCAGCCTCATACAGCCTCGTGCGTACGGCATGCATCGGCTTGTAATGCATGCCCGGCCGGAACAGCAGGTTCTCGTGCAGGATCGCGCTGCGGAACTCTTCCGCACTCATCGCTTCCTCGCCCAGATAATTCGCATACCGTTCGCGCAGATACTCCACCACGATGAGATACGTGTCGATGGCGATGATCGAAATGATCCAACCGAGCAGCATGGCGAGCTTCATGCGCGTGATGAATAGCAACAGCAGAAACACGAACGGCAGTACCGCCAGCGCGAGGAATCCCCAGCGCACCAGGCGCGGGTACAGGCGGAAGAAATGAATCGCCCGTCTGCTGGCGAGTTCGGGGAACTCCTCGGCGATCTGCTGCGCGGTCTCGGTGAGCCGCAACGGTTCCACCGTGCCTTCGTTATGTTCGGTGATCATCAGATCAGTGTCCGCCAGACGGTTGTCGAACAGGCGGTTGAGGTTCAACGCCAGCTTGCGGACCACCAAGCCGATGAACAGCGCCACAGGCAGATACCAGAACAGCGAGAGCATGTCGATCCAATAATGGTTGGCATACATGCCGCCGATCGGCCCGCGCATCGCGTTGATGCCGTAGGTGAACGGTAGGAACGGTTTCAGACGGCGGAAGAATTCCGGCATCATCTCGATGGGGTAGAGGCCTGCCGCGCCCGGAATCTGGATGATCACCAGAATCACGGCGACGGCCTTGCCGATATGCCGGAACGCCACGGCGAGCGCGTAAATGATGTTCACGTAGACGAACGAGGCGAAAATGCCGGCGAGGATGAACAGGAACGGATGCTCGCATTGGATGCCCAGCGCGAGATCGCCGATCGTGGCGATGATCGCCTGCAGGAATCCGACCGTGACGAACAGCAGCCAACGGCCCATATAGCCTTGGCGTGGCGTGTACATGCGGATCTTCTCATCGCGGTCCACTTCAAGCTTGTAGATCGCGACGAGCACGAATCCGCCGACCCATAGCGCAAGATTCGTGTAGAACGGCGTGACCGCGGAACCATAGTTTTTGACCGGGTAGAGGACCTGTTCGTCCAAATGCACCGGCTCGCCCACGAACGAGCCGACCTCGCTCGCGTCAAGTCCGAGCGCTTGGGAAAGCTGCTGGAACATCGCCGAACTGCTCAACGCGGCCACATCGGTGCGCGTGGTGTTGAGCTGTTTGGCGAGATTGGCGAGCTGCGTCTGCGTGCCAGCAATGGTGGTGTTCGTTTGGGTCACGGTGCGCGACAACTGGTCGAGCAGCCCGTTGCCCTGTTCCAGTGTGCTTTGCAGCGTGGTAAGCGTGCCGGACAGCGACCCATTGGCCAGGCTGAGTGTATCGAGCCCGGTGTTGAGATTCGGCATGACCGTGCCGGTGATGGTCGTGCGTGCGCTCGCCATCGACGCCGTGCCGTTCTTCGCCAGCGTGGTGACATCGTCGTTGAACCCGTTCGCGGTGTTCTTCCCCGCGTTGATCGCAGCCGTGGTGTCCTGATCGAAGGCGTCGATGCGCTGCTGCTGGAACGTCAGCTGTTTGCGGGCTTCGGCGAGTTGCGCGGAAAGATCCTTATACGTTTGGCTGTTCGGATCCAGCTGGCTGGCCTGCAACGCCTTCTCCACGCCGTCGAGCACATTGCCGGTGGTGGTGTTGACGTGATGCATGGTGCTGGACACTTGGTCGAGCGCGTCCTGCGTGGTGTTCAGTCCGCTGAGCACGGTGCCGGTGGCATTGCTCACGTTGACCTGCAGACCGGACAGTTGCGTGCTGCCGTTGTCGAGCGCTCCGACCAGCGTGTTCGAGAATCGTTCGGTTTGTGTGCGCGTCTCGCTCAGCAAGTCGGACGCCTTGCCGACGGTGTCAAGCGAGTTGGTGATTCCCGAGGCGAGCGCGATGTTGGACTGTTTGGCCGAATCGATGGTGGTGAGGGCCTTGTCGAGCGTGGAACGCGTGCCGCGCAGCTGCTGTTGGACGGTTTCGAGCTGGTTGATGGTGTCGGTCAGATCGTTGATGACGTCGCTTTGCGCGCTTTTCATGCTGCCGGTGGTTTCTCCCGCTGCCTCCTTCACTTCCTTCGCCACGGCGTCGGCCACGCTGGAAACGAAAGTGGTGTTGATCTGCTCGTCGATCGTGGTCGCACCCGTATCGGTGATTTTCGGCGCGATCGCGTTCAGCTTTTCGTTGATGTAGTACGTGATCGACGGTCGGTCGCCTTTACCAGTGACGGTGCCGATGAGTCTGGAGCTGAAGTCTTCCGGCAGTACGATCGCCGCATAGTATTTGCCGGATTCCACGCCTTCGATGGCTTGCTGCTCGGGAACGAAACGCCAGCCGAGCTGATGGTTCTTCTTAAGCTGGTTGACGGTTTGCTGGCCAGCGTCGAGATGACCGACCAGCGTGGAGGTTGTGCCCTTGTCCTCGTTCGCCACAGCGACCTGGATGTTGCCCGTGTTCGCGTACGGGTCCCAGTTGGCGAGGATGTTGCACCATGCGTACAGTGATGGGATGATGGCCACACCCAGCGTGACGACGAGCGCCACTGGGTTCTTCAGAATGCGTTTCACGTCTCGAAGGAAGATGGCGAAAACCTGGTACATCAAGCCTCCTCGCGGGTATTGGTCGCAACATCTACGTGCGGCGGCATGCCCGTGCGGGAACACCCGGTTGGGCTCTTCGTCGCGCGATCCGGTGGATATTCTATGACTTCCGATGGAACGATCGCAATGGTTTCGCCATGTTTATCGGTCGGTCCCGCAAATGTCGGGATATGAGACGAAAACGCTCGGCATATGGCCCTAGTGGGGCGGGCGGCCTGGATATGGAGCGGACGGTCGGGAAAACGGAAAGGAAAGATGGCGAATGTTGTCACATGACAAGTGGGATAGGGTCGGGCGATAATGGAGGCATGACTATTGCAACGCCGGAACGTTATGCGCAAATGCTGGACGCCGCACGCCGCGGCGGTTACGCCTATCCCGCGATCAATGTGACCAGCACACAGACCCTGAACGCCGCACTCCAGGGTTTCGCCGAGGCGGAATCCGATGGCATCATCCAAGTCTCCGTAGGCGGCGCCGCCTACTTCTCCGGGCAACGCGTCAACGACCGCGTCACCGGCTCGCTTGCCTTCGCAGCCTTCGCGCACGAAGTCGCGGCGAAATACCCCAACATCACCATCGCCCTGCACACCGACCACTGCGCCAAACAGTATCTGGACGAATGGGTGCGCCCCCTGCTCGACCATGAAGCCGAACAGGTGAAGCACGGTCAGGAACCGACCTTCCAGTCACACATGTGGGACGGTTCCACAGTGCCGCTGGGTGAAAACCTCGACATCGCAGAAGAACTGCTCGACAAATCCCAAGCCGCGCACACCGTGCTGGAAATCGAAATCGGCGCGGTCGGCGGCGAAGAAGACGGGCACAGCGCCGAAATCAACGACAAACTGTATTCCACGCCCGCGCAAGGCATCGCCGTCGCGCAACGACTCGGCCTTGGCGAGCGCGGACGCTACATGGCCGCCTTCACCTTCGGCAACGTGCACGGCGCATACAAACCGGGCGTGGTGAAACTGCGCCCCGAACTGCTCGACGAAATCCAGACCACGGTCGCGCTCGCGATTAAGGCCGGCGAAATGCCCGACCCCGCGCACTCGCTGGATGTCGCTCCCGGTAAGCCGTTCGCCCTGGTGTTCCACGGCGGTTCCGGCTCCGCGCCGGAGGAGATCGCGCAGGCCGTGAGCTACGGCGTGGTGAAGATGAACATCGACACCGATACGCAGTACGCATTCAGCCGTGCGGTGGCCGGTCACATGTTCTCCAACTATGATTCGGTGCTCAAAATCGATGGCGAGGTGGGCAACAAGAAGATGTACGACCCGCGTTCGTGGGGGCGCGAAGCGGAAAGCGCCATGGCCGCACGCGTGGTGGAGGCTTGCAGGCAGCTTGGCAGCGCGGGCAAGGCGTTGAAGTAGTGTGATGCCGCACGCGCCGCGTAATGCATGCGGCGTGTGGCGGCACGGTGGGTGTGTCGCGTTGTATGAGACGAAAACGATGGAACTGACTAGTTTCAACGGCCGATCGGTGCATATCCGGCAGATATCCGGTAGAGGGCGCAGGATAGTCTTTGTAAGGCCTTGGTAAGGCTTTGAGGCGAAATCGCATACGCGCGGAGGTGCAACAACATGCCTGGAATTGTTTTGATCGGTGCCCAGTGGGGAGACGAAGGCAAGGGTAAGGCGACCGACCTGATCGGCACGAAGGTCGACTATGTTGCCCGCTTCAACGGCGGCAACAATGCGGGCCATACCGTGGTGGTCGGCGACGAATCGTATGCGCTGCACCTGCTGCCCTCCGGCATCATCAGCCCGACCGCGACTCCGGTTATCGGCAACGGTGTTGTTGTTGATCCTGAAGTGCTTTTCGAAGAGATCGACGGCTTGGAAAGCCGCGGTGTGGACTGCTCCCGACTGCTGGTGAGTGAGGGTGCGCACATTATTGCGCCGTATCATCGTGTGCTTGATAAGGTGACGGAACGTTTCCTGGGTAAGCACAAGATCGGTACCACCGGTCGCGGCATTGGACCTGCGTATGCCGACAAGATTAATCGCGTGGGCATCCGCGTGCACGACCTGTTCAATGCGAAGCATTTGCACGACAAGGTTGAGGCAAGCCTGCATCAGAAGAACCAGATGCTGGTGAAGCTGTACAATCGTCGTCCGATTGATGTGAACGAAACCACGGATGAGCTGCTTCGTCTTGGCGAGCGCCTGAAGCCGTATGTTGCCAATACTTCGCTGGTGTTGAACAAGGCGCTTGATGAGGGTAAGACCGTGCTGTTCGAGGGTGGTCAGGCGACCATGCTTGATGTGGATCACGGCACATATCCGTTTGTCACGTCCTCCAACCCGACTGCCGGCGGCGCATGCACCGGTACCGGTGTCGGCCCGACCAAGATCACCCGCGTGATCGGCGTTTCCAAAGCGTACGTGACCCGCGTGGGCGAAGGACCGTTCCCGACCGAGCTGTTCGGCGAGGAGGGCGAATGGCTGCGAGCCCAGGGCCACGAGTACGGCGTGACCACCGGCCGTCCGCGTCGTTGTGGCTGGTTCGATGCGGTCGTCAATCGTTATGCGGCTCAGGTCAACGGCCTGACCGACATCGTGCTCACCAAGCTCGACGTGCTTACCGGCCTGAAGGAAATCCCATTGTGCGTGGCCTATGATGTCAACGGCGAACGCCGCGACGATATGCCTACTGATCAGTCCGAATTCGCGGCAGCGAAGCCGATCTACGAATCCATGCCGGGTTGGGACGAGGATATTTCCCAAATCCACGACTTCAATGATCTGCCGAAGACCTGTCAGGATTACGTCAAGCGTCTTGAGGAACTGTCCGGCTGCCGTATCTCCGTGATCGGCACCGGCCCGCAGCGCGACCATATCATCCAGATCAATTCGCTGGTCGACTGACCGTCGGCAACGAGTTTCCCGGCTTGACTGGCAACGACGCGGCACATGATATCCGCCGGCTGATTCCGCGATTCGACCACTTGAAGTGGAAGATGGCGGCGGCCGGCATAGTCATTGGTCTGGTTTCAGGATTGCTGGTCGTCGTATACCGTCTCGGCATCGAATACGGCACGGATGCGTCCCGCTGGATATATGCGCGGATTCGCGAGACCCCGTGGCTGATTGCGCCGTGGGCGGTTGCCGCGGTGGCGGCCGCGCTGGCGATCGCGTGGATGGTCGTCAAGGAGCCGATGGCCGGTGGCAGCGGCATCCCGCAGACCAACGGCGTGGTGATATGCGGCTTGAAGATGCGTTGGCAGACGATTCTGCCAGTCCGTTTCGTCGGTGGACTGTTGGGCGCGTTGTTTGGTCTGTCGCTCGGCCGTGAGGGGCCGTCCATTCAGATTGGTGCGTCGGGAGCGCAGTGTGTGTCCCACCGTTTGCGCGGCCACCGCCGTGAGGACATGCAGGAGCATTATCTGGTCACCGCCGGTGCCGCGGCAGGCTTGTCCGCCGCGTTCAGCGCGCCGCTGTCCGGCATGATGTTCGCTTTGGAAGGGGTGCATCGGAGTTTTTCCCCTGCGATTCTGATGGGCGCCACTGCCGCATCGCTGACCGCCGATTTCGTCTCGAAATACTGTTTCGGTCTGCGTCCGGTTTTGGATTTCGGTGATATCGGTCAGCTGTCGTTGGAAGAGTATGTGTGGCTGATTCCGTTGGGATTGGTGGCCGGTTTGGTTGGTTCGCTGATGAACCGCTCGTTGCTTGGCTTCCAGACGCTGTACGGCAAACTGCCGGCATGGAGCCGCCCGATGATTGCGATTGCGATGGACCTGACCCCCGTTAGGTAGACACCTCTGATTCCAGCCAGTGTGGTTGGGAAGGAAGGTAATCTACCACCATGCCCCGCAAGGTTTACACGGAACAGTTCAAGCGCGACGCCGTCGCGATGTTCGAGTCGAACCCGGATACCTCAATGCGCAAGGTCGCAGAAGAACTCGGAATCAATCGCTCGACTTTGGGATGCTGGTACAAGCAATTCGGCACTAACGTCGCCAAGGATGAAGATGCAGCGTCACCCGTAGAAAAGCTTGCTGATGCGGAAAGAATCCGCCAGCTAGAACGCGAAAACAAAAGGCTTCGTGAAGAGCGCGATATTCTGCGTAAGGCCGCGAAGTATTTTGCGGAAGAGACGACCTGGTGATCCGCTTCCAGTTCGTTGACGACAATCTCGCCGACTACTCGGTCAAGCGGATGTGCACAGTCCTGGGGCTAAATCGGTCTTCGTATTACAAGTGGAAGAACTCGGCTCCACGGCGCCGTGCGCGCCTTGTAGATGACGCTGTGGTGGCCGCGGAGATCCAGGCAATTTTCGACGCTGAAAACGGCGTCTGGGGCGCTCGTCGCATCACTGCTGAACTCAACGACCGCAAGCGCGACAACGGCACTACACCTCCGGCTAAGCGCATCAATCGCAAGAGAGTGGCTCGTTTGATGCGGGCCCAGAACCTGTTCGGATTTCAAAAGAAGCGCAGGGTCAAGACCACTGCGCGTGACAAAGGCCGGCGCGTGTTCGCAGACTTGGTGAACCGTGATTTCACAGCCTGTGCTGCCAATCGTGTGTTGGTTGGCGATATTACGTATCTGCCGATCGCAGACGGGGCGAACATGTACTTAGCAACAGTGATTGATTGCTTTTCTCGCAAGCTTGTCGGCTTTGCTATCGCAAATCACATGCGTACCGAACTGGTAGAAGAGGCCCTCGAAAACGCTTCCCACCTGCGAGGAGGTCTTGATGGTGCGATTTTCCACTCGGATCATGGAAGCGTGTATACCTCGTCGCAGTTCCAGGCAACATGCAAGCGCTTGGGCGTTGCCCAGTCGATGGGCGCGGTGGGAACCAGCGCGGATAATTCGCTCGCCGAGTCGTTCAACGCAGCTTTAAAGCGGGAGGTCCTCAAAGATGCGAAGACCTTCGCCAATCAACTGATCTGCCGCAGAGACGTCTTCCGGTGGTGCGTGCGCTACAACACGTGCCGTCGGCACACTTGGTGCGGGTACCAAACTCCCGATGAGTTCGAGTCCCAAGCCGCTTAAGGTCTGATAGGCTTACACCTACTTTTGTTCACCCCACGGTGTCTACTTTCCGGGGGTCGGGCCCGATCGCGTTGCCTGTCGGCATCTGGTTGCCCGACGTGCTCGGCGGCGGCTCGAATCTGATTGATACCGCCGAACATGCGCGCGTCGGCTTGGGAATGCTGTGTCTGCTGTTCGTGGCGAAGATGCTGTTCACATCCACGAGTTTCGGCTCAGGTGCGCCTGGCGGTATTTTCATGCCGATTCTTGCGGTCGGTTCGTTGGCCGGCGGCATCTGCGGTGAAGTGTTGCATCGAATCGGTGATCTGCCATCCGACGCAGTGGCGGTGTTTGCGGCGTGCGTGATGACGGGCACGCTCGCCGCGTCCGTGAAAACGCCGATCACGTCGATTCTGTTGGCTGTGGAGATGTCCGGAACGTTGACGCACATGCTGCCGGTCGCTGCCGTCGCTTTCATCGCGCTGTTGGTGTCCGATCTGCTGCGCACCAAACCGATCTATGGGGAGTTGCTGGAGCGGTACGTGCGTGCGCAAGGCATGCAGATGGCAATCGCAAGCCATGTGGGCAGCGGCATTATGGAACTGCCATTGGAAATGGGGGCGATTGCGGACGGCAAGCGGGTGCGTGACGTGCGTTGGCCGTCTGGGTGTCTGATCATCGGCCTGCGTCGCGGCGAAAGCGAGATCGTGCCGCGCGGTGATACACGGCTGCGTGCCGGTGACTATCTGGTGGTGCTGTTCAGTGGCGAGGAGGAGCGCGAGGTACGACCTGCGATGCGGCGGCTGTGTGATGCCCGGCTTGACTGAGCCTGGCTGAATTCGGCTGGACTCTGGATGTCCGAATCTGCGGAATCGGACATCCAGGGTGCATACGTTGGCGCTCCGTGTAAACTCATATGCGTTAGGAAGGCGGCAACCGCGGCCCAGCTCGTTGTTGCACGGCCTATGGGCGGAACAACGCTGTCCGCGGGAGGCCAGTACAGGGGGAGCGCAATGGAATCGCAAGAACAATCGCCGGGAGACGTGGTGACTGCGGGTGAGGACTCGCATCCCATCACGCAGGCAATCGACACTGTTGAGGTGACGCATGCTGGTGCAACCACGCCCGCCGCTAACACCATGGATCCGCCTACGATTCCCCTGGCACCGATGAAACGTATGCAGGCGCGGTTCAATCCGCTCGCCGACGGACTGATGTATGTTGTGGTGTTCGTCGGTGGATTTGTTGGAGTCGGCTGTCGGCATGCGTTGGATATGCTTCTGCCGTCGGTCAGCGGGACGCCGTTCGTTGTGGGCACGTTTGTGTCGAATATGGTCGCCTGCTTCCTGTTCGCGATGCTGACCGAATTCATGGCGACCGCTTCGTGGCTGCGTCGCCGGGTGCGGCAGGTTGTCAGCCGTGGTGTTGGGCTTGGCTTGCTCGGTGGGCTTTCGACGATGTCCGGCGTGATGCTGGAAACGATGGAAGGTCTGCACGAGCGGCATATCGCCAGTGCGCTTGGCTATCTTGCGGGAAATTTTGCAGGCGGTTTGCTCACTGCCGCCGCCGGCGTGGTTCTGATGCAGGCACTGCTGTCACGGAGTACTCGAAAGCGGGTTCAGGGTGCGTTTTCAGCTGTTTCCGTGTCCGATTCTGCCGAATCGGACACGCAGGGCGTACGCCATGTGAAAGTGGCCGACGTGGCGCGTTCTGCCGCGCAGGCCGCAATGGAAGCCGCGCAGGCGGCGCAGCAGGCCGCGCAGGCGGCCCAGCAGATTGCACAGACGGGACAGGTTCCGCGAGTCGAAACACCAACCGTGCCGCCGACCGCCAGCCAGACTATGCAGACGGGCCGCGTTCCGCAGATTCCTCCGCTGGCCGTTCCTCAGCTGGCACAGCCATCGCAGCCGTTGCTGCGCGAGCAGGATACTTCAGACTTGGGGCAGCTGCCCGAGCCGATTCAGCAGTCGCAACCAATCCAGCAGCCGGCTAACCCGCTTCCGCCCAGCTTCGAGCCCAAACCGATCACTGCGGAGATTTCGCTTATCGCCGACCCGGCTACCGGGGAGGTGCGCTGATGATGTGGATGATCTGTCTGTTCGGCGGTCTGGGCGCCATGGCCCGTTACGTGCTCGACGTGTCAATTCAACGAGGCTGGAATCGCGAGAATCGGAGAACGAACCGCAACTTCCCGCTATCCACGCTCGTCATCAACGGCGTCGCCTCGCTATGCGCGGGCATCGCCATGATGTCCTACTATTCGCAATCGGTGGATATGGACACGGTCATGATGTTCGTTGTCGGATTTCTCGGTGGTTTCTCAACATTCTCCACGGCGCTCAACGAAGTGGTTTCATTGATTCGCCAGCGTCGTTTTACGCTGGCTCTGGGCTATGGAATAGCAACCGTCGCGGTGCCTCTCATTTGCGTGGCCACCGGTTTCGGCATTGCGCTGCTCGCCAATCCGGCGTAATTTTCACGTTACACGGACGGTCGCTGAGTAACATGAAAGAAATCTGAGCGCAACCGCCATCAAGGCCGCCAGCCCGGATGCGACGCTGGTGATTGCATTCGACCAGACCAAGCCGCTGCTGAAGGATGGCAAGGATATCCAGTACCAGGGCCAGACCGGTATCGGACCGTTCAATAAGAACAATGATCCGAGCTCCGCGAACATCGGCGTCTACACCTTCGACAAAGACAACAAGCCGGTCTTCGACCACACCCAGTCCGGCGACGTGCCGACCGACTGATCGCAATGTAGGTCATCATCAATACAAGAAGACGGCGCAAAGTGAGTGTGGATATCGCAAGCTTTGCGCCGTTTCTTTTGTTGTGCTGTGCTGCCGTTTTCCGTGTCGTGGGCAGCATACGAAAATCAATATTGAAAATCAAGTAAAGGGGTAACCCCGTTAAGCGATATACACGCCGGACTGTCGAACAGGTTCGAGAGAATGTAAATGAATGTAATATCTCGCGAGAAGCGCACGGAAAGCGCGCGGCAAGCACGTGAGAATACAACGATGGAACAGTGATAACGGGGAAGGTGCGATCATGGTCGGCATGCGCGATGTGGCGAAGAAGGCCGGGGTGTCTCTGAGCACCGTCTCGCTGGTGGTGAACGGCAACGGGTATGTATCCAACGACATGCGCGACCGCGTGCGTAAGGCCATGCAGGCCCTCAATTACGTGCCGAACGAGCTTGCCCGCAACCTGTACCATGATCGTACGAATCTGGTCGGCGTCATCGTGCCCACCATCCGCCACCCGTTCTTTGCAACGTTTACCGCACACCTGCAGCATGCGCTCGCTGCGCAAGGATTACGCACTATGCTGTGCTCTACCGCAGATGAGGCGAGCGGCGAAATCCAGTATGTCGACATGTTGCGTCGGCACATGATGGACGGCATCGTCATGTGTGCGCACACTTCGCATCCCGGCGATTATTGGACGTCGATTCACCGCCCGATCGTCGCGTTCGATCGCGTGCTTGGGGAAGGTATTTCGTCGATCGGTTCCGACCATGAGCAGGGCGGTCGGTTAATCGCGCACATGCTGATTCGCAATGGCGCGCGCCATGTGGTGATGATTGGCGGTCCGCGCGATCAGTTCTTCGATCTGGCGGTCCGCGGCGAAGTCGAGGAGGGGTCGTTCGATTTGGGAAAGACCACGTTCCCGACGGTGCGCTACTACCTCACGTTGGAACAGGAATTGACCTCCGCGGGCGTGAAGTATGAGTATATCGAGGCCGGTGAGGTGATGGATTTCGCCGGCTATCATCGTGCGGTCAGCCGTGCGCTTGATGGGGTGGCGACCGACGGCGTCGATGCCGTGGTCAGCTCCGATATTGGCGCGGCGTTCTGCGTGCGCGAAGCGTTGAGCCGCGGAATTTCCATTCCCGACGAGCTGCAGGTCGTCGCCTATGATGGTACGTATTTGACCGATTTGGCCGGTATGAAGCTGACCGCGGTCGCACAGGATTTCTTGGCGATCGCGCAGTCGGCGGCCGACCATATGGTGCAGGCGATCGCCAATGAAGAGGCGGCTGCGGCCAACGCCTCGCGCAAGAACATCCCCAAGCCGTTCGAGCCGAACGTGCTTATTCCCATGACGCTGGTGCCAGGCGATACCACGCGTTGATGCTGCGCGTTGGAACGCTGGGTTGGGGTCGGACAGGCTGGGCTGCATAGAACACCGCATCAAACCGGTTCGACACGCGCATTCCGCTGTGTGACTGGACATTGACGCCTCTCTCGAGGTAATATCGAACCGGTTCGATACATACGTGAGTATGCAAATACGTAAACAACAAACAGGCAGACGCGCACACATTGCACCCGCACCCATGAACCAAGGGAGGTCCCATGAAAAACAAAGTGCAGCTCATCACCTACGCCGATCGCCTCGGCGACGGCACCCTCAGCTCGATGACCGACATCCTGCGCACCCGTTTCGACGGCGTGTATGACGGCGTGCATATCCTGCCGTTCTTCACTCCATTCGACGGCGCGGATGCAGGCTTCGACCCCATCGACCACACCAAGGTCGACCCGCGCCTCGGCGGCTGGGACGATGTCGCCGAACTTTCCAAGACCCACGGCATCATGGTCGACGCCATCGTCAACCACATGAGCTGGGAATCCAAGCAGTTCCAAGACGTGCTTGAAAAGGGCGAGGAATCCGAGTATTACCCGATGTTCCTGACCATGAGTTCCGTCTTTCCGAACGGCGCGACCGAAGAGGATCTGGCCGGCATCTACCGTCCGCGCCCGGGTCTGCCGTTCACCCACTACAAGTTCGCGGGCAAGACTCGCCTGGTCTGGGTCAGCTTCACCCCGCAGCAGGTCGATATCGACACGGATTCCGACAAAGGCTGGGAATACCTGATGTCGATTTTCGACCAGATGGCCGCATCCCACGTCAGCTACATTCGTCTTGACGCCGTCGGCTACGGTGCCAAGGAAGCCGGTACCAGCTGCTTCATGACGCCGAAAACGTTCAAGCTCATCTCCCGCCTGCGCGAGGAGGGCGTCAAGCGCGGCTTGGAAATCCTCATCGAAGTGCATTCCTACTACAAGAAGCAGGTCGAGATCGCGTCGAAGGTCGATCGCGTCTACGATTTCGCCCTTCCGCCGCTGCTGCTGCATTCGCTGAATACCGGTCATGTCGAGCCGGTCGCGCATTGGACCGACATCCGTCCGAACAATGCCGTCACCGTACTTGACACGCATGATGGCATCGGCGTGATCGACATCGGTTCCGATCAGCTGGACCGTTCGCTCAAGGGGCTCGTGCCGGATGAGGATGTCGACAATCTCGTCAACGCCATTCATGCGAACACTCACGGCGAATCGCAGGCCGCTACCGGTGCCGCCGCATCCAATCTTGACCTGTATCAGGTCAACAGCACCTACTATTCGGCGCTGGGATGCAACGATCAGCACTATATTGCGGCTCGCGCGGTGCAGTTCTTCCTGCCGGGCGTTCCGCAGGTCTACTATGTCGGCGCGCTTGCCGGCAAGAACGACATGGAGCTGCTGCGCAAGACCAACAATGGCCGCGATATCAATCGCCATTACTATTCCACGGCTGAGATCGACGAGAATCTGCAGCGTCCGGTGGTGAAGGCACTGAACGCGCTTGCCAAGTTCCGCAACGAGCTTGATGCGTTCGACGGCACCTTCTCGTACAGCGCCGACGGCGATACGTCCATCAGCTTCACGTGGGAGGGCACGACCACTCAGGCCACGCTCACGTTTGAGCCGGGCCGTGGTCTTGGTGTGGAGAACACCGCGTCCGTCGCCACGCTCGAATGGCGTGATGCCGCCGGTGAGCACCGCACGGACGATCTGATCGCCAATCCGCCGGTCGTGGCCTGATTCAGCCTCGCCTGATCCGGTCGCTGCCTGACCGCGCATAAATCCATAAATCTGTAATCGTCCTTCCTGTCACCTCTCCTTCAGGAAGGACGATTCGCATTTTCGTTTTTTCGAGAAATCGTCTTATCGGGAAAACAATTTTCCCGGGAATCAGCTGAAATACCAGCAAAAACGGGTAAGGTGAGCTTATGTCAAAGATGTCAAAGCTTTTCGATCAAGACAACATGTTTTTCGCCATTATGGGCGTGCTGTTCGATCTGATTATTCTCAACGTGCTCACGCTGTTGTGCTGCCTGCCGGTCGTCACGGCCGGCGCATCGTTCACTGCGATGCACAGTGTGCTCTGGCGCATGGTCCGCCATGAGGAAACGTATGTGGCGCGCCAGTTTTTCGACTCGTTCAAGCGCAATCTCAAGCAGTCGCTGCTGCCGTGGCTTGCGTTCCTGCTGGCGGCGATTGTGCTGGTGGTCGACGGCATGCTCGCCCGGTCCATGGGGTCGATGCGCGGGCCGCTGATGGCGTGCGTCGCGTTCATGGGATTGGTGATTATTGCGATTGCGCAGTACTTCTTCCCGCTGCTTTCTCGCTATGAGAATCCGACTTCCGAAACGTTGAAGAATGCGACGAAACTTGCGCTCGGCTTTTTCCCGCGCACCTTGTGCATGCTGGTGATTTTGGCCGCGTTCGCCGTGCTGTATGCGCAGTTTTTCATATATATGATTCCGCTGCTGATTTTGATGGGCGTCACGTTGCCGCAATACTGTTGCGCGTGGATCTACAACTGGATTTTCCGCCGTATCGACGGTGAGATCGACGCCAAGGGGCGCAAGGTAGCGCAGTCCTGAAATTGTTTGCTCGTAAAGGCCGTTCCGCAGATTGCAAGTTCCGCGGAACGGCCTTTACGCGTTTTCGTCGCCTTGAGTGTCCGATTCTGGAGAATCGGACAACCGTGGGTCTGTTTTGGTGTTCCGGTTGTCCGTTTCTGGTGAATCGGACAACCGGAACATGTTTTGAGGCGCTTGGATGTCCGATTCTTCAGAATCGGACACGCTGGGGGCAGGATTAGCAGGGGAGGATGGTAGCGCTGCGGGCTGGGACGTGCAGTTGGGTGCCGTCGAAGCGTGCGGGGTTGCCGATGCTCAGCAGCGTTGGTTTCTCCGCTGGTTCTTGCGATATTTCCTGCGCCGAGCCGCCAGACAGCAGTTTCACATAGTCGCTCGGCAGTGTGCAGCTTGCGTCGGTGTTTGACGGATTGATGGCGACGACGATGCGCTCGCCACCTGCTTCGCGATTAATCTTGCTGCATGTTTCACAAGGTGTTTCACAGCTGGTTTCGTGTGCTGTTCCGCTGCGTTCGCCGTCAGTTGCGTCGCGTTCGGCTTCGCCGGCCTCGGAGCTTCTCGCGTACACCAGCGGATACGCGTGATCTTCCGCGTAGAGGAACTCGATGCCTCCGTCGGCCTGCAGTGCGGGATGTGCCAGGCGTAGCGTGTTCAGTGCGCGTACGGTTTCCAGCAGCGAGTCGCTGCGTCCGGTCTGCGAAGCCACGTTCGGGCGCTCGCTGTCGGCATCGATCGGCAGATACAGATCATCGGGCCGGGCTGCGGAGAATCCTGCGTTGGTTGCGCAGCTCCATTGCATTGGTGTGCGCGATCCGGTGCGCTCGTATCCGCCTTCCTTGGATTTGAGCCCGTGCATGTAGCGCATGCCGATTTCGTCGCCGTAGTAGATGAACGGGCAGCCGGGCATGGTCAGCAGGAATGTGAACGCGAGCTTCATTTCATCGGTGGTCAAGGTGTCGCGCATGCGGATCATGTCGTGATTGCCCGACGGAATGCAGATGTATCCAGGCGTTCCGGCGGTGCTGGCAAGCATGGCCGTATATGTGTCCACAAACGCCTTGATGTCGCCGCTCGCATTGCCGACATTGTCGTTATTGCAATTTGGATTGTCTCCGTCGACGACTGAATTGCCGTTGCTGTCGCACCCGCTGCTGCCCGCGCCGTCGCATTCGCTGCGTTCGCCGTCGTGTTTCGTTTCGGCAGTTTCGGCGCTGCCCGTAGCTTCGGAAGATCCGGCCGAAAAATACGGATTCTCGCGGAACAGGTCAAGATAATGCGACGGCCCGAAATGCAGCAGGAAGTCCATGTCGAATCCGGCGTGCAGCGCCTCTTCGGGGTCACCCCATTCCGATACGAGCACCGCTTCCGGGTAGGTTTCGTCCAGATGCGCTCGCACTTGCTGCCACAAGAGTTTCGTCCAATAGTGGTCGGGGTCTTCCTTGACGAGGCTGCCTGCCATGTCCACGCGGAAGCCGTCCGCCCCCAACCCGAGCCAGAAGTCCATGATGTCTTGGATGAGCAGCCGGCCCTGCACCGCTTCGGGGGAGTCGGCGGCGAACTGCCAGTCTTCGGTGACGGTGCCGAATCCGTAGTTGAGGCATGCCTGCGTGGAGAAGCAGTTCACGGCCGCCGCGTCGGGACGTTCCGCAATGCCTCCGAGGAATCCGCGGATTGATTCGTATGGCGAGTTCAGATTCGGCGATTGCGTCATCGGTCGCCAGATGTAGCGGTCGGTCCATGCGTTGCGTTCGTCCTTGCCGGATTCAAGAAACCATGGATTGTCGACCGCGGAATGCCCGGGTACGAGGTCGAGCAGTACATGCATGCCTAGTTCGTGCGCGCGCTCGAAGAGCCGCTGCAGGTCCGCGTTGCTGCCGTAGCGTTCCGCGGCTGTGTAGTAGTCGCGTACGTCGTAGCCGGCATCGTAGAACGACGAGTCGAAGCATGGGTTGATCCAGATCGCATTGCACCCCAGATCGCGCACGTATTGCAGTTTGTCGATGATGCCTTGGAAGTCACCGATACCGTCGCCGTTCGAGTCGTTGAATGATTGCGGATAGATTTCATAAAAGATTGCGTTGTTGAGCCAGCTTGCCATAGATCCTCCTGTTTTCGCGTCTTTGCTGTTGGTCTACCGATGTATCGCAACGTTGGAAACGTCGGTCACTGCTTTTCCGTCATTATAGCCCGTGAAGACACTTTTTAGGGGTGTATGGAATGCCAATGTTTGCAATACGTCAATCGATTGACGCGACACGCCGACGGATGGCACTGTGCACAAGGTTTCTCGAACCGGTTTGACAACTCTCGAACCGGTTTGATATCCTGTATACCAAGGACGGAGAGATTCCGACAACGCGAGTCGGGGATTCACCTTCCTTTATCATCTCATTGGGCAGGGCTGCTCGGTGAATAGTGGATAGAAAGGGATTGGAAAATGAGCAAGTTCTCTTCTTGGAAGAAGGCTGGCACCGCTATTGTTGCAACGCTGATGACCGTTGGTATGCTGGGAGCATGCGGATCGTCGTCCAGTTCCAGCGGCACCAAGATCACCATCTTCAACTCCAAGGTTGAAATCGAAAGCCAAATGGAAGACATGGCTGCGAAGTACTCCAAGGAAAAGGGCGTAGACGTTGAGGTCTACTACTCCAACGACACCGTCGCAGCGCATCTCGCCACCAAGTACGCATCCAAGGATCCGTACACCATCTCCATGGTCGACGCCAAGGACATCTACTCCTTGGCTGAAGAGCACGCCGTCGATCTGTCCGACCAGGATTGGGTCAAAGACACTGACTACGCCATCAGCATCGACGGCAAGACCTACGGCTTCCCGGTCTCCATCGAAGCTCGTGGTCTGATCTACAATGCTGACGCCATCAAGAAGGTCACCGGTAAGGAATTCAAGCCTGAGAACTACAAGACCCTTGACGAGTTCAAGGATCTCATCGACGAGCTCAAGGCCGGCGGCATGGAATCCCCGACCGGTGTCATGAAGGAAGACTGGTCCCTCGCCGCGCACTTCCTGCCAGAAGTCTACGAGGAGCAGGAAGATCCGGACGCCTTCTGCCATGAGCTCAAGGACGGCAAGGTTGACCTCAGCTCCAACGCCAAGTGGAACTCCCTGATGGACTTCTTCGACGTGATGAAAGACAACAACTACGCCAAGTCCTCCGCCATCTCCGCCGAGCGTGAGGTGACTGAGCAGAAGCTGGCCGAGGGTGAAATCGCCTTCATGTTCGGCGGCAACTGGGATTGGTCCGTGCTGAACCAGTACGACTACACCGAGAACATGGGTCTCATGCCGGTTCCGCAGAATACCAATGACGGCTCCAACGAGAAGCTCGTCGGCGGCGGCTCCAAGTACTTCTTCATCGACTCTTCCGACAACACCTCCGACGAGCAGCGCCAGGCCGCCAAGGACTTCCTGAACTGGCTCGCCGAAGATAAGGCAGGCCAGGAGTTCATCTCCACTGATGCTGCTCTGATCTCCCCGTTCAAGAACAACGAGATCGAAGCATCCGATCCGCTGGGCAAGTCCGTGAAGTCCTACGCTGACGCCGGCAAGCTGATCGGCAACTACAACTACCTGCCTGACGACCACTTCTCCGTGCTCGGCGCCGCCTTCCAGAAGTGGCTCGCAGGTGAAGAGGACCGTGCAGGCCTCGCCCAGGACATCCAGGACTACTGGAAGACCGCTAAGTTCACCGGCGCAACCGCCTGAACTTCCAAATAATGCACCATGATGCAGGGTCCGCCGCTTCCTTCCTGCGGCGGACCTTACATCCCCGGCACGTATGGGATCCATCATGAAACAGAATAAGCTTTCCTATAAAATCGGCCAGTTTCTGATGTTCGGTGGTCCGGCGACGATTCTTTTCTTCGCCGTGGTGATCCTGCCGTTCTTCTATGGCCTCTATCTGACACTTACCAGCTGGGACGGCGTTTCGACAACGAAGCCGTTCGTCGGTCTCGAAAACTACAAGGCGGCTCTTGCCGACACCGCATATTGGCAGTCGCTTGGACGCACCTTCATCTACTCCGTCATCGCCGTCATCCTCACCAACATCGTCGCCTTTCTGCTGGCCTACCTCGTGACCAGCGGCATCAAGGGCCAGAACTTCTTCCGTGCGGGCTTCTTCATTCCGAACCTCATCGGCGGCATCGTTCTGGGCTACGTGTGGAAGTTCGTCTTCAACCGCGCATTCGTGGCCATCGCCGAAGTGGCGACGCAAACAGACCACGCATCGCTGCTCTCCACGCCAAACGGCGCAATGTTCTGCTTGATCCTCGTTTCGGTCTGGCAGTACGCAGGCTACATGATGCTGATTTACGTGGCAGGCTTCATGAGCGTTGACCAGAGCCTGAAGGAAGCGGCCATGATTGATGGCTGCAACAAGGGCAAGGCCATGTGGCACGTGGTCATCCCGCTGATGCGCTCCTCCTTCGTGCAGTGCATCTTCCTGAGCACCACCCGTTGCTTCATGGTGTACGACCTGAACCTTTCGCTTACCAAGGGCGAACCGTTCAACCAGTCGGTGCTCGCAGCAATGCACGTCTACAACCAGGCATTCGTTTACAAGAACTATGGCACCGGTCAGGCGGAGGCGTTGGTCCTCTTCATCGTCTGCGCAGTGATCGGCATGCTGCAGGTGTACTTCGGCAAGAAGGGTGAGGTGGCAGCATAATGAAGGGTCAAACCAGCACTCGCACCAAGGTTCTGCATGCACTGATGATCGTCGTTCTGACGATTCTGCTGCTGCTGTTCATCGCACCGTTCATTCTGGTCGTGATCAACGTCTTCAAGACCAAGGCGGACATCAACACCGCTCCGCTGGCACTGATCGGCAAGCACGGGTTCACCCTGGAGAACTTCCCCAGGGCAATGGACAAGATGAACTTCGTCACCGTGTTCGGCAACTCCGCGGTCATCACCATCAGCGCAACCATACTGACCATCCTGTTCTCCGCGATGTGCGCATACGTGATCGTGCGCAACCCCTCGTGGAAGTTCGGCGGCATGGTGTTCGCACTTATGGTGGCCTCCATGGTCATTCCGTTCCAGGTGCTCATGGTCCCGCTCGTGTCCGTCTACGGCGGCCTGCTTGACGTGTTGAACAGTCGTATCACGCTGATCCTCATGCACACCGGCTTCTCGGTCTCCCTGGCGGTGTTCATGTTCCACGGTGCGATCAAGACGAACATTCCGAACGAACTTGAGGAAGCCGCCAGCATCGACGGCTGCTCCAAGTGGCGCACCTTCTGGACGATCGTGTTCCCGCTGCTCAAGCCGACCGTCGCTACCGTGGCCATCATCGATGCTATGGCCTTCTGGAACGACTACCTGCTGCCGTCCCTGGTGCTGGGTCGCCGCGAACTGTACACCATCCCGATCGCAACCCAGATCTTCTACGGCACCTACTCCAACGATATCGGCCTGATCATGGCGGCCCTGCTGCTGGCCATGCTGCCGATCCTCATCCTGTACCTGTTCCTGCAGCGCTACATCGTCGAAGGCGTGACCTCCGGCGCAGTCAAGGGCTGATCGAACGGTACAGAATCCGCAATCATAACTGAACAGACTCACACAACCGGTCCGGATGCGAAGCGATAATCGCATCCGGGCTTTTCTTATGCGATATCGATATTGAGATTGCCATCGCATGTTTCTGCTGTCTGACAGGACGTATTGATATGGTTGATTTCGCCGAAAGAATCGCTCGAATGCACTGGTGCAGTGTGTCCGGGCGATTTTCATATGTGCTGAATATCGTGTGACATTTCGAAACGAGCAACGAAATAGAAGCAAGAACGAGAAGCGACAATACAAAACAGGAAAAACAGGAATAGAAACAAGAGATGACTGAAGATAATCAACATAATGCAGGTGAGCGGCAGACTCCAATGCAGCCGCAGCCGCTGCCGGGCCAGGTGTTCGTACGCCCCGGCATCGATGACCGTCCCGATTACGAAAAAACGCTGACCGAAGAGACCAAAGCGGCCCTGAAGCGCTTGGCCGTACAGCAGAATCCGCGCGTGCCCGAGGCTTCCAACGAGCGTCCGGAAGTGCAGCAGACCCTCATCAACACGGAAGGCGGCTCCCCGCTGACCGCGTTCGCCCATCTCGACGCCGCCGTGCCGAACCTCGAATCGTCGTTCCTTGACCTGCGCGATCCGATGACCGCGCCCGACGGCACCACGCCCACCAAACCGCAGGTGCATCGTCTCACCGCCGGCTTCGCGCTTGGTGCGCTGCTGTTCACCGCGCCGATGGCCGCGCTCAACTCTGTGCTCATTCCGCAGACCATCAGCCGTCTTTCCGGCACCGACCGCGTCACCGATCTGGCGCTGCTCAGCGTCGTCGGCACGTTGTTGACGTTCCTGATGAACGCGTGGATTTCCGTCGGATCCGACCATTCGTACTGCCCGCTGGGCCGCCGCACCCCGTGGATCATCGCCGGCACGGTGCTGACCGCCACGTCGGTGGCGATTCTTTCCGCATGCGATTTCATGCCGTTGGTCATCGTGTTCTGGCTGTTTACGCTGATCGGACATGCGATGGTATCGATGCCGCTGGCGGCCGCTTTCGGTGAGCGCGTGCCTGACAAGTTCCGTGATCGTGCGGACGCGTGGCGTGGCGTTGGCCAAGCGTTCGGCCAGGTGTTGGGCATTATTGCGGCCGTTTCGATTACGTGGGCTGCCGACGATTCCGGTTGGGATGGCACCACGCGTTTCGCCATGATGGTGTTTGCGTTGTGCCTGGTGATGGCTGGTGTGGCTACGTTGCTGGTGTTGCCGTTTGAGGGTTCCAGCAGCTATTTGCCTCGTGAGGGTGTGAAGAAGGGCGATTATTTTTCGCAGTATCGTCCGCCGAAGGGCGCTCCGAAGTTCTTCATTGCGTTTGCCGCGCGCATGTTTGCCATCGCAGCCACTTCCGGCATTGCGATTTACCAGTGGTATCTTGCGCAGGATGGTTTGGGTGATGTTTCGCAGGTCACCATGTTTGGTTTGTCCGGAGCGGCTGCGGTTATGTCGATGATGGCCGTTGCCGCGTTCGTCGGCTCGCTGTTGGCTGCGCTGCTGCTTGGCCGCATCGCCCGCGCTTTCAAAGATTCCCGTATTCCCGCGATTGCCGCCTGCTTGTTGTTTGTGGTTGCTGTGGTGCTTCCGTTGACGCCGATCGATAGTGCTATGGCGGTCGCGCTGTATGCGCTGTTTGCAGGTTTCGCGTATGTGGTGTATGACGGCGTGAGCCAAGGGTTGAATCTTGCGACGTTGCCGGATGTGCGTTCCGTTGGTCGTTCGTTGGCTGCGTTCAGTTTGGCGAATACGTTCGGTTCGTTGATTGGCGCTGTCGTTTGCGCGATTGCGATTGCGGTGACTGGCGAGTATCTGCTGATTTTCGCTGTTGCCGCCGGTTGCATGGCTGTTGCGGGCGTGCTGACGTTGCTGCTGAAATGATTTGGATGACCTGAGATAATCCGAAAAACGAATATCAAATTCAAAATTGCGCGTCCACATAGTGAACCTTTAGTAGAAAGGGTCTGTGGACGCGCTTATCTTTACGGCTTAGTTCGAGCGGATAATCCGCCGAATACAAGACTTTGCGAAAGGAGGTTCGCCACGATGAACGGAATGGTTGCACGCGTACTGCTGTCCGCACGAATTATTATTCCGCTTTCGTTGGCGGACTGATTCGAGCAATGCAGCTTCAATCCCTCGCCAACGGAGGCAGGGTTTGAGGCGCGCAAAACACACACGTTGATGGCCCTGCATGCTGCGGGGTCTTTTTGTTGCCGCCCACAAGGCGTAAGGCAACGAAATGAAGACTGCACACAAGAGAATAGAAGAAAGACGTTATCGGCGCATGTTGGGAGCCGGCAACGCATGACAGACGTAACAGGAGTAATCCAATGAGTGCAGTCGAAGCAGCCGCTGGCAAAGCGCAGGCAATGGTGCGCGATTCGGTGAAAACCGTGATCGCCGCTTCCATGGTCGGCACCGCCATCGAGTTCTACGACTTCTACGCATACGGCACCGCCGCTGCGAACTATTTCCCGAAGGTGTTCTTCGGAGACACCACCAATCCGACCGTCGCGCTGCTGGCCAGCCTGCTGACCTTCGCCATCGCGTTCATCGCACGTCCGCTCGGATCCTTGGTGTTCGGCCATTTCGGCGACCGCATGGGCCGCAAGACCACGCTGGTGGTTTCGCTGTTGACCATGGGCATCGCCACGTTCCTGATCGGCTGCCTGCCGACTTACAGCCAGTGGGGCATTGTGGCTGTCGCCGCGCTGTGCCTGTGCCGTTTCGTGCAGGGCATCGGTCTGGGCGGCGAATGGTCGGGTGCCGCTTTGGTGGCCACCGAGAACGCTCCGGAAGACAAGCGCGCGCTGTATGGCTCCTTCCCGGAATTGGGCGCTCCGATCGGTTTCTTCCTGTCGAACGGTACCTACTTCCTGTTGGAAACGTTCAACGATGACGATGCGATGCTGGCATGGGGCTGGCGTGTGCCGTTCCTGCTGTCCGCAGTGCTGGTGATCGTCGGTCTTGTGGTGCGCGTGCAGATGGAGGAGACCCCGATCTTCCGCATGGCCCAGGAGCAGAAGAAGGTCGTCAAGTCCCCGTTGACCGAAGTGTTCAAGAAGAGCTGGAAGGAAGTCATCCAAGCCACGTTCCTGGTGGCCGTCACCTACACGCTGTTCTACACGCTGGCAACCTGGTCCCTCGCTTGGGGCACCAAAACCGTCGAGCAGGGCGGCGGAGACCTTGGTTTCACCAATCGTGAATATCTGCTCATGCTGATGCTCGCCATCTGTGTGTTCGCCGCGTTCATCGTCATCTCCTGCGTGAATGCCGATAAATTCGGCCGCAAGCGCGTGATCGTCATCTCGTCCTGCTGCCTCGTGGCATTCGCGCTGCTCTTCCCGTTCCTGCTTGATCCGTCGGTCGTCGGCCAGCGTAACTTCGCCGCCAACCTGCTGTTCCTATGCATCGGCTTCGCGTTGATGGGCACCGCATTCGGTCCGATCGGCGCGTTCCTGCCGGAGCTGTTCGACGCCAACGTGCGTTATTCCGGCTCCGGCATCGGCTACAACCTGGCCGCCATCGTCGGCGCGGCATTCGTGCCGACCATCGCCACTTGGCTGTCCCACCACTGGGGTGTGCACTCCGTCGGTCTGTACCTCGGCGTGATGGCCGTGTGCTGCCTTGTTGCGGTGCTGAGCTGCAAGGAGACTAAGGATGTTGATTTCACCAAGTGATCAATCGCCAAGTGCCGTTTGACCGGCTATTCAGCGACGTGTCAAGATGACATCGACGGAAGCCTTACTAAAAACGTTTGACGCGAATATAACCACTATGTGAACGTCAGCAACCAATATAAAGAAAGCGGGACTAAAACAGTTCCGCAGGAGAGGCGGGGTGGTTCCTCGGACACAATCCGGGGGAGTAATCTCCTAGGAACCATCGCCCGCTGTGAACAACCGAAACAAGAATTAAATATCGCGAGTTTGTTCGGGAATGCAAGTCCCGAATCGCTATAAAAAGAAAAATAAAGGAGCGCCTATTATGGCAGCAACTATCTGGTACGAGAAGGATGCCGATCTGTCCGTGTTCGATGGCAAGAAGGTGGCCATCCTCGGTTACGGTTCCCAGGGTCACGCCCACGCGCTGAACCTGCGCGATTCCGGTGTGGATGTCGTCGTCGGCCTGCGTCCTACCTCTAAGTCCGTGGAATACGCCAAGGAGCAGGGCCTCGAGGTCAAGCCTGTTGCCGAGGCCGTTGCCGAAGCCGACGTTGTGATGATCCTGCTGCCTGACCAGTACCAGGCCGCCGTGTACAAGAAGGACGTTGAGCCGAACCTGAAGCCGGGCGCTGCTCTGGCTTTCGCTCACGGCTTCAACATCCACTACGGCTACATCAAGCCGTCCGAGGATCATCCGGTGTTCATGGTCGCCCCGAAGGGCCCGGGCCACATCGTTCGTCGTGAGTACGCCGCCGGCCGTGGCGTTCCGGTCGTTGTGGCCGTGGAGCAGGATCCGGATGGCAAGACTTGGCCGCTGTGCCTGGCTTACGCCAAGGCTCTGGGCGCTCTGCGCGCAGGCGCCATCAAGACCACCTTCACCGAGGAGACCGAAACCGATCTGTTCGGTGAGCAGGACGTGCTCATGGGTGGCATCAACCACCTGTGCGATATGGGCTTCGATGTGCTGACCGAGGCTGGCTACCAGCCGGAGATCGCCTACTTCGAGGTGTTCCACGAGCTGAAGATGCTGGTGGATCTGGCCAACGAGGGTGGTCTGAACAAGGCTCGCTGGAGCTGCTCCGACACCGCTCAGTACGGCGATTACACCTCTACCGTCATCACTGAAGAGACCAAGAAGCGCATGCAGTACCAGCTCAAGCGCATTCAGGACGGCTCCTTCGCCAAGGAGTTCATGGATGATCAGGCCGCTGGCGCTCCGAAGTTCAAGGAGCTGCAGGAAGAGTACAGCCACCCGCACCTGGAGACCGTTGGTCCGAAGCTGCGCGCCATGTTCTCTTGGAACAACCAGACGGACGCCGATGCCGATATGGCCGAGTCCTTCAACGGCAAGATCGCTCGTACCCAGGTTCAGTGATTTCGCTGTAGCGGCTGCATGTTAAGGGCCGCTGAATAACGTAGTAGCGCAATATGCGCGAAACGTGTTGGAAGCCACCGTCTCACCGCGGTGGCTTCTTTTTGTTGCTGTGTTGTTTTATGACTGGGATATTTCGTATGCGGGATCGCAGTACTGATTGTCGGGGGAGCCGCACGGCTAGGCGTTGGCCCACTTTGTGGACTCAATGCTTATTTAGGAAGGGACGGGAGTAGGATAGACCCCAGTTTGCAGGACAAAATCCATGCACAAAAACACGCGAATTCATCTGCGAATGGTAGAAACCCGAGCGCCGGGAGGCGTTCACCCCACTACATAAAAAGGAGTGCCAAGTACAATGGCTGCACAAATCTGGTACGAGAACGACGGCGATCTCTCGGTCCTCGAAGGTAAGAAGGTTGCCATCATCGGTTACGGTTCCCAGGGTCACGCTCATGCGTTGAACCTGCGCGATTCCGGTGTGGACGTCGTCGTTGGCCTGCGTCCGACCTCCAAGTCCGTCGAGCACGCCAAGGAGCAGGGTCTGGAAGTCAAGTCCGTTCCGGAAGCTGCTGCTGAGGCCGATATCATCATGATTCTGGCTCCGGATCAGTACCAGCGCACCATCTGGGCCAATGACATCGAGCCGAACATCAAGCCGGGCGCAGCTGTTGCTTTCGCTCACGGCTTCAACATCCACTACGGCTACATCAAGCCGTCCGAGGATCATCCGGTGTTCATGGTCGCCCCGAAGGGCCCGGGCCACATCGTGCGTCGTGAGTACGCCAACGGCCGTGGCGTTCCGGTCGTCGTGGCCGTGGAGCAGGATCCGCGCGGCGACGCTTGGGACATCACCCTGGCTTACGCCAAGGCTCTGGGCGCTCTGCGTGCAGGCGCCATCAAGACCACCTTCACCGAGGAGACCGAAACCGATCTGTTCGGCGAGCAGAATGTGCTCATGGGCGGCGTGAACAAGCTTGTTGAAATGGGCTTCGAGGTCCTCACCGACGCCGGCTACCAGCCTGAAATCGCCTACTTCGAGGTCTGCCACGAGTTGAAGATGCTCGTCGACCTCATGAACGAGGGCGGTCTGAACAAAGCTCGCTGGTCCTGCTCCGACACCGCCCAGTACGGCGACTACACCAACACCTGCATCGACGAGCACGTGCGTGAGCGCATGCAGTACCACCTGCAGCGCATCCAGGACGGCTCCTTCGCCAAGGAGTTCATCGAGGACCAGGACGCTGGCGCTCCGAAGTTCAAGGCTCTGCAGGAAGAGTACGGCAACGTCCGCATCGAGACCGTCGGTCCGAAGCTGCGCGCCATGTTCTCCTGGAACAACGGCAAGGATGACGACGCTGATATGGCCACCTTCACCGGCAAGATCGCCCGTGGCTGATGTGGCTCATTCGGCTAATCGCTGAGTCTTTTACAAGACCGCTGCCCTTACGGGTGGCGGTCTTTTTTGTATGTTCTGTCGCATATTGTTCTAGGATAGATATGTACGGTTTCTTACGGTTTTTCTATAGGAAGAGATGTCATGGTCACTGCGACTGGTCCCGCACCTGGTTCTGAAATGACAACGTCGGCTGAACCTACCGAAGACCGTAGCACGTCAGGAGTTCTGCACGTCGCCGCGATTTTCGCCTCGCATATGGTGTTGCAGCGTAACAAACCCATCGCCGTGTTCGGCGCGCTTGATGCCGATTGCGCCGGACTTGAGGTTTCCGCGGAAATCCGCGATTTCGATGGTTCCGTGATCGTGCAGGCGCATGCGTACGCCTCCAAAGAGATCAAGAACGGTTTTTCACCGTGGCGCGTCATGCTGCCGGCACAGCCCGAAGGTGGCCCTTACACGTTGCGCGTCACCGCAGGCAACGATTTCATCGAATATTATGACGTGCTTATCGGCGAAGTATGGCTGGCCGGCGGTCAAAGCAATATGGAACTTGAATTGCGCAACAGTGAAGACGCCGAGGAAGCCCTCGATAACTGTGCCGATCCGTTACTGCGCTTCTACAATGTGCCGAAAACCGGTGTGATCAATCGCAACGCCGAACATGCGGCAAGCTGGCAGGAATCATCGCCTGAAAATAGTGGCGTAATGAGTGCGGTAGCGTACTATTTTGCGCGAAAACTGCGTGATGAACTTGATTCCGACCTTCCGATCGGCATTATCGACTGTTATATCGGGGGTACGTCGATCAGTTGCTGGACGAGCGAAGATGCACTGAATTCCAGCGAATCCGGGCGCGGCTATCTTGCGCGCTACGAGCAGGCGGTCGCCGGTAAAACGCAGGAACAGTTCGATTTGGAGTATAGCGAATGGCAGTCGCGTTCTGATACGTGGAATGCGTCGATTGCTGCAGCTCGTGAAGCCGATCCTGATGTGACGTGGGATACGCTGACCCAACAGTATGGCGAATGCCCGTGGCCGCCGCCGATGACGCCGACTTCGCAGTGGCGTCCGGCTGGCCCGTTCCATGCCATGCTGGAGCGTATTGTGCCCTATTCCTTGGCTGGATTCCTGTGGTATCAGGGCGAGGAAGACGAGCCATATTGCGGATCCTACCGTGAGTTGCTGGGCATGATGATTGGTGAATGGCGTGCGCTGTGGAGCGAAAGCCTGCCGTTCCTGATCGTGCAATTGCCGCAGTGGATTGACAAGAAGGTCGACGAGGGCGACGGCGATCCGATGCTGTGGCCGGTGTTGCGCGAGGCCCAGTGGGATGCCGCGCAGTCCATCGACAATGTGTTCGCCATCTGCACTATGGATTGCGGCGAATACAACAACATTCATCCGGTTGATAAACGTACACCGGGCGAGCGTCTAGGCAATTGTGCGCTTCGCCAAGTGTATGGTATGAGCCGTATTCCGGTGTATGGGCCGACTGTGCTGGGTTTCCGCTGCGACGAAGGCGGCCGCGTACGCCTGTTCTTCCGGTACGCGCACGGCCTGCATTTCAGCGGTACTACGCCCGACAGTTTTGGTGACGAGTTCGCCAAGAGCCTGCCTTCGCTGGTGCGTCTGCCGGAACGTTCCGGTTTCGAGCTTGCCGGTGCCGATGGTGTGTTCCATCCGGCCTACGCCGCGATTTTCGTGGATTGCGATATTGACGATCTGGTCAACGCAAAGGTCAACGTGGTCGATTACAACGCCACGGAATTCGGTATTCCGATCAACAGCCGCAGTATCGGCACGATTACGTTGGCCACGCCGGAAGTGCCAGCGCCGGTGATGATGCGCTACGCATGGCGTAGCTGGGGTCCGGCACCGTTGTTTAATGACAATAATCTGCCTGCTCACCCATTCAAGCTGGACCTGACCGATCACACCGACTCTGATCACGCTGAATAATCACGTTAGATAGTTGCGTTGAACGGCTGCGTCACATGATTGTCGATAGTTGACGATGCATAGCGTGCGATTGCTGTGCTTATAGTGTGCTGCAATCGCACGCTTTATATTGCGATTGAAGTCCTGCTGATCGCACGTCAGTCAAATACGAATCAAATACCAGTCAAATAAAAAATCGTTGAAAAATCAACGTTTCTGCGATTTATGCCACCAAAATCGCAGAAACGAATCAAATAAAATGCGCTGCACTGCGAGCGCATAGGCTATTGCCAGAGGTCCGGGCCGAATGATTCCAGGTATGCGGTCAGTTCGGCGGCCATCTGTTCGTCTTCCGGAACGCGCGGATGGCCATCCGTGCCGCAACCATTGCGTGAATACAAGAAATGTTTTACGTGAAACTCGCCCTCAGTGCCGCGGCCGTTGCCGTGGAAGATGGCGTGGAACTTACCGTCACAGCCAAGAGCTACGTGCGCGACCTGTTCTGCATGGCAGATAAGGTCGACGCGAAGGCTTCGGTGGCCGAGGGCATGGTCTCGCTGCTTCCGGGCGAAAGCGTCGTGCTGCATATCGCCACTGCCGATGCCGCAGCGCTTGCCGCTCCGGGTGCGTTCGCAGCCGCCAACGTGCCGCGTTCCGCCAACGATCCGAAGCGCGAATGGTGAGCTTCCGCGAGTACGCCGTCTACTGAAGCGGTAGAAGAGTGGATAGAGGACTACTGAAATTTCAGTTGACGTGTTCGGTTGAGTAAAAACATAAGTTGAAGCGCCGCCAACCTTAAGAAACGAAAGTGTTGTGAACGCTGACTTTTCAAGAGGTTGGTCGGCGCTTTTACTGTACGATGTAGATGAACCGTTTAAGTTGCGATTTAAGTTAAGAAGAAGGACACGGACATGCCTATTCAAAAAAGCAAGGTGACGATTTTTGACGTTGCCAAGGCTTCGGGAGTCTCTAGTAGCGCCGTTTCGTATGCGCTCAACGGCAAGTCTGGTGTTTCCGATGTGACTCGAGACAAAGTGTTGAAGGTCGCACACGAACTGGGATGGAAGCCGAATGGCGCGGCACAGGCGCTGGCCAAGGCGAAGACGCAGCGCGTGGGTCTAGTGTTGGGTTACGACCCGAAGCTGCTTTCCGTCGAATCCTACATGATGGAACTTATTTCCGGTCTTGGCGCCGAGCTGGAAAAATACGATTATTCTCTGCTGGTACGCATGGCCGTGGGTGAGGACGCGAAGCTTTCGATCATCGATGATTGGATTGCTACTGGCAACGTCGACGCCATGCTGCTCGTCAATGTCGAGCTTGGAGACCCTTGCGTTGCCTTGCTTGAGGAGCATGAGGAGATGCCGGTGCTTGCCATTGCCGATGCCTCCGTGGTCGGCAATCTGTCGAGTCTGTCAAGCGCCGACGCCGATGCCGTGCGCCGAGCGGTGCGATACCTGTATGATCTCGGGCATCGTCAGATCGCCCGCGTCGGCGGTCCCGAATCGCTTGCGCACTCGTATATTCGCGATTCCGCCTTTGCGGACGTCGCTTCCGAGCTGGGCATGCGTTATCGTTGCCTGCACACCGACTACACGCCGGAAACCGGTCGCGAGGCCACGAAGCGCCTGCTGGCGTTCTCTGAGCATCCGACGGCGATCATCTACGACAATGATGTGATGGCGTTGGCTGGCCTTGGCGTGGCAGCTTCGCAAGGCATCAAAGTACCGGAGGAAATCTCCATCATGTCGTGGGATGATTCCCTCATGTGCACCGCGGCGTATCCGAACCTGACCGCCATGGGCCGTGACGTGGTCGATACCGGTAGGCAGGCCGCCGGATTGCTGCTCAAGCTGATCGGCGGCGAGCGTGTGGGGCATCTGATGGAAGGGCCGTACGAATTGCGTGCCCGCGCTTCGACCGGTCCCGCTCCGGCAGCGGAATAAGATGCGATGATGGGTTAATGCGATGATGAATTAAAAAATTGCGATTGCGCATTTGCTGCGCCCCGACAAGGGCAGGATGAAAGCGAGCAGCGAGCCGATCGCGGCGATCGCCGCAAGGGTTACTCCATACAGGATTGCGACGGTGTTGCCGGACTGCTTCGACAGGTACCACAGGTCGAACGGCGTGAGTCCCCAGAACAGCCCGGGAATCGCGGATTGGAAATCAAAATCTGAAATCTGAAATCGTAATCTGAAATCAAAAAGCGCCCGTGCCCCTCGCTTGAGGCATGGGCGCATTGTTGCCTTACGACTTCAGGCGCGCTTCTGTGTGATCTGATAGGCGGCGAACAGCACGACCAGCCAAATCACGCCGGCGACCACTGCGATGCGATAGCTTGCGGAGAAGCACATCAGCACTACGACCAGCAGCATGAACGCGATCACCACATACGGCGTCACCTTGGCGAACGGCAGCTTGAACGCAAGTTTGTCAAGTGCTTCCTGGCCCTTCAATCCCTTCAAATCATTCGGACCGTCGCCGGCGGCGACAACGCGACGGAACTTAATTTCCGTAATCATGATCATGATCCAATTAATCGCAGCGGCAATCGTGGCAATCGACATCAAATAATTGAACGCGAAATCAGGCCACACGAACACCACCACCACGGCGATCGCAATGATGATGGCCGACGTGATCACACCCCCGACCGGAACGCCGCGCTTGTTCAGGCGGCCCAGATACGCGGGCGCATTGCCCTGCTTCGCCAACGAATACAGCATGCGCGAGTTCGCGTACAGGCCGGAGTTGTACACGCTCATCACGGCGGTCAAGCACACGAAATTCAGAATGCCGGCGGCCGCATGCACGCCCACCGAGTCGAAAATCTGCACGAACGGGCTGGAATTGCCGTCGATCGTGCTCCACGGCACCACGGCCATAATCACGCCGAGCGCGCAGATGTAGAACACGAGAATACGCCAGATAATGCCGTTCGTGGCCTTCGGGATGGTGGTGCGCGGATTTTCGGTTTCGCCCGCGGTGATGCCGATGAGCTCGGTGCCGCCGAAGCTGAACATCACCACGACCAGCGCCATCAGCAGGCCGGTCCACGTGCCGTCCGCATTGCGAGACATCAGGCCATGCGGCAGGAATCCGCCGTCAACGGTAAACCAGTTGGCGAACGACGCGCGAATGCCCGAAGCGGTCGGCACATTCGCGATGATCACATACAAACCGCCGAAAATCATGGCAAGCACGGCCACGATCTTGATGATGGCGAACCAGAATTCAAATTCGCCGAACTTGTTCACGCCCATAAGATTCAGCGCCGCGATGGCCACCAGGAACACCGCCGCCGACACCCACTTCGGAATGTTCGGGAACCAGTAATTCACGAACGAGCCAACCACGGCCAACTCCACCATGGCCACGAGCACGTAGTTGAACCAGTAATTCCAGCCGGAAATAAAGCCGGCTCGCTTCGACCAGTACTGCGTGGCGTAATAGCTGAACGCGCCCGCCTTCGGATCCTCGACCGCCATTTCGGACAGGGCGCGCACGATCAGGAAAATCGCCAGACCGCCGATCAGATAGGCGAGCAGAATGGCCGGGCCCGCCAGCTGAATCGACTCGCTGGAACCATAGAACAGGCCGGTGCCGATCGCTCCGCCCAATGCGATCAATTGAATATGACGATTCTTCAAAGACTTGCGCAGCGTCGGCGGAACCGGCACATCGTCGGTTTCGCGCGGTTTCTTCGCAACGGTTGCGTCGCTCATGAATGCTTCCTCTTCTTGGGTGCCTCGGCAATATTCGGCAAATTCGGCAAAAGTTTGCGATCTTGGCGATGTTGCGTTCGGCAGTAGTGGTAGGTGACGCGCCTATGGTTTTTGGTATGGCGCGTCTTCCCCGATTGTAGCTGTAGCGCGTGGATTCGGTTTCATAGTGTTCAATAGTTCGATAGTTCAATAAAATGAAGGTTTTGGGAGCAATGGTTGGTGCTGCTTGAGCGCTACGGGCTGGAGGTCGTCATGGCATTCATCAAAGACATGGTGCGTATGTGGTTGCATGCGTGGAAGCGATTCATCTCCATCGCACTGATCTCGTTGCTGGGCGTCGCCGTGCTTACGGGCATTTACGCGGGTTGCCGAGACGCTTTTCTTGCGACGGATCGTTTTTTCGACACCCAAGGATTGCACGACATTCAGGTGTTGTCGACGGCCGGATTGACCGATGACGATATTGCCGCGCTCCGTAAGATTTCCGGTGTTGCGAAAGTGCAGGGCGAACGTTCGCAAACCGTGACGGTCGATCTGAACGGCAAAAAAACCGTGACCATGCAGGAGATCGGCACGAACGGCATTGACCAGCCGTATTTGCAAAGTGGCCGTATGCCTGAAAAGTCCGGTGAGATTGCGGTGACGCGCAAATTCATCAAGGATTCCGGATATAAAAAGGGCGACCATATTACGGTGACGCCGCAGGATTCGGCGTCTTCTTCTGTATCCGATTCTGCAGAATCGGACAACCAAACGGGCGAAAACGGGTCCCAGATGTCCGATTCTGCAGAATCGGACACGCAGGATGGCAAAAGTGCCGCACGGGTGACCGATTCTGGTGAATCGGACAATCAGGCACCGAGCTTCCCCACCGAACTGACTATTGTGGGCGTGGTGCTTGACCCGCAGGATCTCACCAATCCAGACGGCTATTCGGGTACGAACGCGTTCCGTTCCTCCGCCACCAGCGACTACACGTTCTTTGCGCCGTCCGACGGTGTGACCGGCAGCATGTACACGGCCGTCACCATTCTCGTGAAAGGCGCCGCCGACAAGGACTCGTTCAGTGACGTGTACGACGACACCGTCAGCGAAGTAGCTGACCGCATCGACGGCACGGTGCGAACCAATCGCCAGAAAGCGCGTCATCAGGAACTACTCGACGCTGGAACCAAACAAATCGACGAGGCGAAAGCGCAAACCGACAAACAGTTCGCCGCAGCGCAACAGCAGATCGACAGCAATCGCAGCCAGCTCAATCAGCAAATCGACCAAATCGTCAATATGCAGGCGGGCGCGGCTGCAGGATCCCTCGACGAAACAACCCGTGAAACACTACGTGAAACGGTAATTGCCGCAAGTCCGCAATTAGCGGAAGCCAAAGCGCAACTCGACCAGGCGCAATCGAAATTGGACCAGCAGAAAAAAGACACCGAACGGACACTGCAATCCAAGCAAAACGAGCTGGAAGACAGCATTCCGCAAGTGCGTTGGTATGTGCAGGACCGGTCGCAAATCGGCGGATTCAGCTCGCTGAAATCTGATCTGGAATCCATCCAATCGCTGGGCAACGCATTCCCGATCGTGTTCTTGCTCGTGGCGGTGATGATGAGTCTGACCGCCATGGCGCGCATGGTCGAAGAGGATCGCGGGCTGATCGGCACATACACAGGGCTCGGCTACGGGCGTCTTGCGGTCGCCTCACGATACCTGTTGTTCGCGCTGTTCGCCTGCCTGATCGGCGGTGGACTCGGCCTGATCGCAGGCTTCCTTGGCATTCCGGCGTTCCTGCTCGTCGTATTGCGAGGCTTGTATGTGATGCCGGACGTACGCTTGGCATACGACTGGCTGTACGGAACGGCCGGAGTCGCGCTGTTCGTGGTCGGCGTGCTTGCCGCAACCGTGTATGCGTGCGCGCAGGAAATGCGACAGAAGCCGGCCAGTCTCATGCGTCCGAAAGCGCCGCGTGCAGGATCGCGCATTCTACTGGAGCGTATCAAGCCGTTGTGGAATCGCATGAGCTTCCTCGGCAAAGTCACGGCGCGCAACATTTTCCGCTTCAAATCGCGCCTGATCATGACGGTCGGCGGCGTGGCCGGCTGCACCGCGCTGATTGTGTGCGGACTTGCGATCAACGACACCGTTGCCGCATTGGGCGCGAAACAGTATCAGGACGTGTATCAGTACGATTTGATGGTGGTCGCGAACGATGATGACGCTGATGCGATGCGGCAGAAAGTCGCTTCGGATGGTCGCGTCACGTCGAGCATGGACGTGCGCGTTGAATCGGGTGATTTGACCGGCGATTCGGGGAGCGAAAGCATTCAGCTGGTTGCCGTGCCCGACAGTGAACGCAGCGAGTTCGGCAAGATGGTCACGTTGCAGCCGGTGCGCTCCAGTTGGGTGGATGGTGCGGCCGATACGGTAAGTCTGGGCGATGACGGCGTGATCGTATCGCAGTCCGCGGCAAGCGCGATGGGCGTCAAAGCGGGCGGTATGGTAACGCTGACCAACGGTGACGATATGCAGGCCGAAGCGCATGTCAGCGCGGTGATCCGCAGTGTGATCGGATCGGACGTGTATGTGAGCGAAACCTATTATCGCCAGCTGTTCGATACTGCTGCATCCGGCACGTCTTCCGCGTCTTCCGCGTCCGATTCTGGAGAATCGGACAATCAAAACGGCGAATCCGGTACCTCGAATGGCGCATCGTCAAACGGCCAACAATTGGTGTGGAACGCCATGTATGCGAAGCTCAAAGGTTCAGGCGAATCCCAGGCCGCCTATGCGGAAAAGCTGGAAGACGACGATGCGGTCATGAAAGCCGTGAGCTGCGCGCACATGGCGGAAAGCTTCAAATTCGACCTGATGGGCGCGGTGGTCGCGCTGATCGTGGCGCTCGCGGGCGGGCTCGCGCTCGTGGTGTTGTTCACGCTCGCCAACACCAACGTGTCAGAACGTGAACGCGAGATGGCCACGCTCAAGGTGCTCGGATTCTTCGACAAAGAGGTTCACCACTATGTGAACCGTGAAATGATGGTGCTCACCATGATGGGCGTGGTGCTGGGCTTGCCTCTCGGCCGTTTCGTCGGCGGATTGCTGACGGCTGCGTTGAATATGCCCGCACTGTATTTCGAAGTGGAATGCACGCCGTTGAGTTATGTGATCGCGGCCGGCACGACCATGGCTTTCGCGCTGCTCGTGCAGTTGTTCGTGAATCCGGTGTTGGATCGTATCGACCCGATTAGTTCGCTCAAATCCGTCGAATAGGCGCATGTCTGAATGTCCGATTCTCCAGAATCGGACAACTAGACGGGTAAAAGTGCGTTACGGTTGTCCGTTTCTCCAGAATCGGACACTTAGAGTGCCGGAAAGGCTCGGATTCGCGTTTCAGTTCTTCGGATAACGGTAGTTGTGTGGCAGTTGCGTGGTGAGCTGCGGGTCCAGGCCGAGTTCCTTCAACTGCCGGTCGATTTCGCGGCGCGCACGTTTCACAAGTTCGGCTCGATATTCATCGCCATGTCCCATCGTTCCCATCTTCTCCAGTGCGTCCAATGTTTCCGCCATACGCTTGAGCCGGTCCTGATGGTGCAGCAGCGCACGCACCTGCGCATGTTCGTGCACGATCGTCCGCCAATCGGATGGTGTGTGTGCAATCTCCCGAACCGCGGTGACCGGATGTACGTCGGCCACCTGATATGTGATCGAGCCAAGCAGCGGCATTAGGAACACCGTAATCGCGCCGGCTGCGACCAGTGTTGACGCGGTGTCGCCTTGCATGGTGCCGACCTTCACCGCCAGTGACGTGACGGCGACGATGATCGGCAGCGCGGTCGTGCAATACAGCGCTACGGTGACGCGATGATGCGATGACAGCGGATTCTCGCGTTTGTCGAGCGATAGCGCAACATATACGGGCACCGCGCGAATCAGCATGAGCATTACGATGAACGCGACGAGCAGCGCGGGTCGGCCTGCCACGGCGCGCACGTTGATCGCGGCTCCTGACACCACGAAAAACACAGGAATAAGGAATCCGTAGCCGACGCCTTCCAGTTTCATTTCCAGCGACTTGCTGCCGTCGGGGATGATGTAACGCAGGATGAAGCCTGCGGCGAACGCGCCGAGCACCGCGTCAAGTTCGAACAGTGCAGAAATGGTGACAAGGAAGATGAGCAGGAATGTGGTCAGTCGCATGAGCGTTTGCGATGACGTGTTCGCGTTTTCCGTAAGGAAACGGTACAGGCGATGGCCGGTTTTCAGTGCTTTCGTGGGTAGCATTGCGCACAGTAGACAGATGGTAAGGAATGCGCCGAGCACGAGCATGGTCTGCCAGTCGGTTCGGGTGGATAGCAGGATGGCCATGGCAAGGATTGGGCCGAGTTCGCCCCACGTTCCGTACGAGATGATGGCGTCGCCGATGGGGGTGCCTTCGAGGTTGCGTTCCTTGAGAATCGGCATGAGTGTGCCGAGAGCGGTGGTGGTAAGTGCTATTACCGTGGCGATGCCGTTGATGCCTTGCTTTGCGAAGAATGGAAGCAGGGTCACGACGAGTCCGGCGAGCCCCAAGGTGATGATCCATGTGACAAGGCCGACTTTGCCTTGATGTCCGGCGAGTCGTTTCGGGTCGATTTCATAGCCGGCGAGCAGGAATAGGAACGCCATGCCGAGCTCGCTCAAGAGTTTCACGGCGTCGTTCACCTCGATTACGCCCAGTCCGTACGGACCGAGTGCGGCTCCGGTGACGAGCAGCAGCACAGTTTGTGGAATGAACCTTCCTGGAATCAGCTGCGCCACAATCGGGCTGACGGCCGCCACCGCCATGATGATAGTCAATGAAACGAGCTCTTGCGTCATGTTTCTAGCCTAGTGAGTCTGCATGACGGTGTTCAAGGACGTGATGCCCCATGATGAGCCAAAGGGCACTCTGGGGCAAGGTTAAGTTTTTGTAAATTTTATGGGGGGGGGGGGTAATTCTATGAGCGTTACTATCTGTGCAAAATGGCGGAACTGTTTTGTTTTGAAGATGGAACTCCTTCTTTTCATTGGGGGAAGGGTGGGCTTTATTCGAGGGTTTTAACGAGGGTGCCAATGGGAAAGCTCCGATACGATTCTGAACCAAGCTGTTTAGGCAATATAGGGGGAGGGAAGAATGGTTGATGGAAAATTCACCGCAAAGGAGCGCGCGTATTTGGCCAGCCTTCCCGCAGTGGAAAGCGTGAGCGCGTCGCATATCCGGTATGCCGACAGTTTCCGCATCGAAGTCATGTGCAGATACAATGCGGGCGAATCGCCGGCCGCCATCTTCCGCGAGGCGGGTCTCGACCCGAAACTCATCGGATACAAACGCATTGAGCGGTGCATTGCACGCTGGAAAAAGCAGGAGGAACGAGACCGCCGCAACAGCAAGCGGGTGGACCGCGACGACCTGCGCGTCATTCGGCATCATGATCTTATGCGCGATGATGCGCAATCGTCGGCAACGGAATCGCAGGATGCGCTTTCGAAGCTCGCCCAAGCGCAACTCATCATCAACCAATGCGACGAATTGATCGCGAAACAGGCGTTGCGCATCGACGAACTGGAACGTGTGCTGCGAAAGCTTGTCGGGTGACGGCACGGTTGCGTGAGATGGAGGAAACGGCGGAATGGCATGACGGTCGTTGGCCGTCACCCGAAGAGGCTCCGATGGGTGGTCGACTTTCGTTGGAAAGTCGCCTTCCGTCGTTCGAAGAGGCGATTGACGTTGCCGACGAAATGCGTCAACGACGTCACGCTCGCGGCAAAACGCTGGCGATGCGTGCGATTGCGGCGCTGTTGATTGTCGCTGCGATCTGTATTGGCGGTTTTCCGGCGATGTTGCAGTATCGGTCGGCGCGTGATCTGTCGGGAACGTCGGTAAGATCCGCGCAGACGGTTGCGGGCTGGCCGTATCCGCAGGCGGATGACGCGTTCGCCGCGGCCCAGGACTATAACAAGCGGCTTGCGCAGTCCGGACAGCCGATTTTGGGTGAGGCGAAGGATCCGTTCGCTGATGTGCGCGGAGGATCGCGTGCCAGTGTGTCCGATTCTGGTGAATCGGACAATGAAGCGGGTGAAAGTGGACCACAGTTGTCCGATTCTGGTGAATCGGACAATCAGAGTGGTGCGGGTACAGGCGCGGACGCCGGTTCCGCAAGCGCCAGTTCGGCGGACGCGGAGTACCGGAGTCTGTTGGATTCCGGCGGTGGCGTGATGGGTACGATTCGCATTCCGAAAATTTCCGTGAGACTGCCGATCTACCATGGCACCTCCGAATCGGCGCTCGCTTCGGGCGCGGGCCACCTGTACGGCAGCAGCCTGCCAGTCGGCGGCAAGAGCACGCATGCGGTGCTCACCGGGCATCGCGGACTGGTCGAGGCGGCCATGTTCACGCGGCTCGATGAAATGCGTGTCGGCGACTACTTCTATATCGAAGTGATGGGTCGAACGCTCGGCTATCAGGTGGACCGTATCACGGTGATCGAGCCGAACGACACGTCGCAGCTGAAAATCGTGCCTGGTGAGGATCGCGTGACCCTGATGACCTGCACGCCGTATGGCGTCAACACGCACCGTCTGCTGGTTTCGGCCACACGTTCCGCCATTCCAGATGAGATTCCCGCCGAAAACGACGCGGTGAAGGATGCCCGCGCGATTGGTGCGATCACAGGTATTGTGACTCTCGTAGTGGGCGTGTTGTTGGTTTGGTTGCGACGCAAGCCGTGGCATATTCGCAGGCATGCTGCTTGGTGGCCGAAGCGCGGCTGATTCGGTTACTGCATGAAGGCGTGTCTGACATGCAATTTGAATATAAAAGTTGTGGTTGGCGAATAGAGCATGCGTGATTGCCATTATTGACTAATGGTTACGAAAGTGTGAAGAAGCGTCATTGCAGTGATTATCCCATCGTTTCTTCGCGATAACGTCGGGTGCTCTTCGTGGGTGACTTGTGTTGCGATTCAGCAATTTCCATCGATTGTGCGATACCCGACTTTCCCGCACTTAGGGTGTACGCATGGCAGTCCCTTTTCCTCTAGCTTCCAGAGTTGAAGTACTGTCAGGATTTTCCGGGCACGTAGAAGATGTTGCGAATCTTGGCATGAAGAGAGGTTGCGCGTCGTGAGACGTGTGATTGCACAGGATTTAAGGGGATGCTCATGAGGCATGCACATGAATATGAGGCGAAGCCCAGGGGAGGACTTGCAAAACGTATAGTGGCTGTGCTCGCATCGGTCGCCATGCTGGGCGGCATGGGTTATGCCACCACCTCCGCCGCGCTTGCGGAAGATACGCCGACCACTGTGGAAACCACCACGGACCAGAGCGTGACCACTGCTAACGAAACGACCGGTGACGGTAACGCCACGGATAACGCGGGCACTGACAATGCGGGCGATACTTCCGTCGACCCTACGGGCACTGAATCCGATACCAACACTGGTACGGATACCGGCGTAAACACGGCGAATGCGGCAAATGCCGGAGATGCTACATCTTCGGATACGAACTCGCAGACTGATACCGCTTCGCAGCCCGATCCGCAAACTGTCAACGCCGAGCAAAATAGCCCTTCCGTAGTGGCGGATGTTACTGATTCCAACTGTATTTACGCTGGAACGAATGCTTTGCAGCGCGTGTGTTGGCTTGATATGTCCAAGTTCGACTCAAATGCCGCCAAAAAAGACGCCGGCCAAAAAATGACCGTGAATCTCGGCGGTGGCCTGACCATGTCATTTACCGCGCGTTATTCCGGCAATCGTACGGTCGTCGCCAGTGGAGTGCCAACGTGGGATGAGCGTACATACCAAGGTGAAGCTGGACATCACGCAATCTTCGGTGTTGAGGGATATTCTGATTTCCCAGCCGGAAGCAAGCCCGCGCTATATCAAAACGATGGATATCAGAACGATTCGAGGATACAGCTTTCAAAGATCACCATTGCTAAAGACGGTCAGAACGTAACTAATCTGCAGTATTCGTTCGTTATGGCGGATGCGGAAAGCACTAACAAAGACGAGCAAATGGTGTACGCCTCCAGTTCCGCGATTACGCAACTGGGATCTTATCCAACAGACGGTAGCAATTACAGTTTCTGTAAGCCGCAATTTTCGACTGACAATCAAACCATAACTTGCACGGGTAAGGATGGAGACAGCGTACCTCAAGGCATTCGTCTGTATACAACGTCCACTCCAACTCAGGTTTCCATTGAGATGAAGAACAGTGGTTATGGCTCAAGGCAGGGTGCGGCGTTCGGCGTTATTTTCTCGCAGGCTGTTGCGAAGATCACCGTCAATGGCGATACGAGCGCAACATTTAATGCTGGTGTTTTGGGCGAAACTGGAAGGCTTGAATCGGGTGTGATCTCGTCAGGAACCAGGGAAAGCGGCACCTTGCCAATCCTCGCCGCCGCCGGTGAAAAGAAAACGGTTCGTTTCTACCTGACAAGCACCACGACGGACTGGTCTAAGTATGACGTAGCATTCGAAGGCACTGACAATGGCAAGGTTGTTTCCGGCCTTGCGATTCAGACAGATGAATATGGACATCGTTACGTTGACATGACTGTTGCGGCCGATCATACGGTGCAAGGTTACTTTACGGTGACTGCCAAGCCTGATCCGCTTGGAGTGCCGGAACATCATAAGACCATCGCCAAGAAGAAGGGTGCCAACGATACGTACACGTTGAACCTCAACGTGACGGGCAAGCGATCCAGCACTTCGCAAACCGTCTCCCAGCCAGTCGACATCGCACTAGTGCTCGATAACAGCGGCTCGATGAACTACTGCATGAGTGGTCGTCAGCCCTTCTACTTCCCCCCGTGCAGCGGCGATGATCCTGTTCGCTCTGCAGCACTGAAGACGGCAGTGACCGCTTTCCTAGATGGCGTTGATACGCAGAATAAGACAATCGCAAACGCTGATAACAAAGTACAGGTTTCGTTGGTGAGTTTTGCTGACTCTGCATCTACGCTAAGCGGACTTACGCCTGACGTAACGACACTGAAAACTAAGGTCAACAGCTTAAAACCCCAGGGTGCCACTAATACTGCGGATGGTTTCAGCGAAGCTAAGTCCACCTTGGATAAGGACACACGAACTAATGCAATCAAGTATGTAGTGTTCTTTACCGATGGTGTGCCGACTACGAAGAATGCATTCAGCAGTACTGTTGCGAACAATACATTGACGACCGCTAAGCAACTGAAAGATGCGAATATTAGTGTGTACGGCGTAGGCATCTTCTCCGGTGCTGACGCAAGCGTAACTTCGTACGATTGGCGGACAAATACGGATACGCACAAAGCCAATGTGTTTATGAATGCGGTGTCCAGCAATTATCCGAATTATGGAAGTGTTGCTTGGGATGATTGGTCTGGTGTAACGCTTAGTGGTGGCTCGGACAGGGGCTACTACAAGACCGCCAGTACGGCTTCTGAGCTGTCGAAGGTTTTCGAAGACATTCAGCAAACCATTACGACCACCAACGGATATACCGGCGTGACCATTCAGGATACGCTGTCGAAATATGCTGAATTTGCTGATGACGATCCTGAAAAAACCGCAAAAGTGGTTACCAATGATGGCACTACCGTAACTGCGCAATGGAATATCAAGGTGAATGGTAATACGATTATCGCATCGCCGAAGAGCACGGAGCCACTTCCTGACGGTGTGACTTACACGCTGCAGTTCGATATCAAGCCTACGCAGACGGCATATAACGAGTATGCGGTGAACAAGAACGACGGTCAGGATGGCTATAACAACGTGATTGGTAGTGCAGGTTCTGACGCTGCCGATAATGCCACGTCTGCAGGTAAGCCTGGTTTCTATACCAACGACAGCGCATGCTTGGCCTACTCGGGTGACGGTGAAACGCACGCCTGCGGTGATACGCCTTATGTGGAACAGCCTGTCGATCAGGTCAAGACCGGTGCCATCACAGTGCAGAAGAAGTGGGCTGATGCTGATGGCAAGGCGAGCTCAGAAGGCAATCCTGGATCGGTGACGTTTACACTGAAGATCGACGGAGACAATTCGGAACGCAAAGTTACGGCAAGGGCTAATACGGAGTGGAAGGCAACTTTCGAAAACCTGGCTCCCGGTCACACTTATGAGGTGGTCGAAGAGGCTGTTACAGGCTACGAAACTTCTTACAAGAGCCAAGACGTGACAATCACTGCCGACGAGCTGTGGAAAGCCAAGTCCGACGCGAATACGGCTGACAATGTGAAGGAGTGGAACGTCACTGTCACCAACACTCACAAGAAATCGACTCTGGCTGAAGGTTCGATCAAGGTGGCCAAGAGCATCAGCGGTCGTGAATGGAAGAAAGATGACTCCTTCAACTTCACCATTGCCGGCTCTGACCCAGCCCAGAACGCTCCATGGCCCGATTCAGCTTCCGTCACGATCAATGCGAATACCGCAAATCACGAGGCGAGCTTCGGCAAGATCGTATACAAGACCGATGGCACCTACACCTACACGGTGAAGGAAACCAAGCCCACCAACGCCATTGCCGGCCTGCACTATTCCCTGGCGGAATACACGGTAACCGTGACGGTTCCTGCCAATATGGGCACGCCAACAGTGAGCATCAAGCAAGTCAAGGACGACAACGGCAAGACTGTTGATAATCAGTCTGCGAATGTCGCCAAATTCACCAATACGTATGTGGCGGTGTCGGCGTTGCCGTTGACGGGCGGAACCACGGATCGTCAATGGCTGCTGGTTGGTGGGTCGATCGGCGGACTCGCAGTACTGCTGGTTGGCGCGGCTGGCATCTGGAACAGCAAGAAACGTCTCGTCTGAGATGGTTCCTCGGGCTGGGCTGCCCCTACCAACCTTCGCAGGGCAGTCCAGCCGTGCATCACAAATTTTGTGGATCCAGAGCATGTTGGGCTTCGGATCCCGTCAGCAAAAACAAACACAACATCAACAACACAAGGAGAGGGGATTCTCATGAAGATGAGGAAACTTTTCGCAGGCATCGCCGCCGCTGCGACGTTGCTGGGCGGCATGGCTCTGGGCGCAACCAGCGCACAGGCTGGTGACGCCGCGACGACCGCTGGTAGCGGCACTATCGTTAACAATGACGCGAAGTTCAAGTTCACTGCTCAGGACGCCAAGCAGCTGACCAATCGTAAGCTGAACGCCTACAAGATCGCCGACTACGTGCAGTACGGTACTGGTGGTGACGATGCAGCGTACGGTGTGCAAACTGCCAGCACGGTGACGGATAACTCCGGCATCAAGGCTGCGCTCAAAGCCGCTGTTGTAGGCACTAATAAGACGGTTCCGACCGATGGCAGCGATCTGATGGCTTGGGCGCTCGCCGAAGGCGTGCTGGATACGACGGAATCGAGCAAGGATACGGCGACTGGCGCATGGAAGAACGGTGCTTCCCGTAAGTTCGTGGAAACGCTGAAGACCAGGACCAATATGCTTGGCGATCCGACTGTAGTTGATCTGGGCAAGAATCTTGCTAAAGATGGCTTGTCTGCTACTGTGACGCTCCCTGCAGGTCTGTACCTGTTTGTGGACGCGGATTACCCGGCTGGCACCAATGAAAACGCTACTCCGTCTATCGCAATCCTCGTTGGCTCCGGTAACGTTAAGAATGGCGTGCTGAATCCGCTCACTGAGGCAACTGTGGACATTAAGAACCAGACCACCACTGTGAGCAAGACGGTGAGCGCTGCAACCGCTTCCGTCGGCCAGACGGTGACTTACACCATTACGAGCAAAGTTCCGCAGAACACGCAGTACTACAGCGATTACGTCTACACCTACACGGATACCCCGAGCGCTGGCCAGACCGTGAATCTCAACTCCCTTAAGGTGAAGGTTGCTAACGCCGAACTGAAGAAGAACACGGATTACACCGTGACCGAGGATGAGAATGGAAAGTTCACTGTTAACATCACCTCCATCATGCAGCGGAACGCAGGCGACGAGATCGTTGTGACCTACGATGCCGAGGTTACCGAAGCGGAAGCTACTGGCAGCAAGGCCGTGACTAATACGGTTGTGCTCTCCGACAATGGTGCTGAAGCTGTTGACCGCACTATCATCACCAACGGTCAGTTCTCCTTCACCAAGACCGACGCCCAGGGCAAGGCTCTGGCCGATGCTAAGTTTGAGATCGAGGGGCAGGGCGATGCCTCGACTCCGTCCATTGCTACTGCGACTTCCGATTCAAATGGAACGGTGACTTTCAAGGGTCTTGCGGACGGTACTTACAAGGTCACTGAGACCAATGTTCCTGCAGGCTTCCAGGAGAATCTCAAAGCTGCATTTACCGTTACCATTGCGAACGGTAAGGCCGTCAAGTATGCAGGTGTCGATATCTGGGGCTTGGCTCCGAGCGCTGAGGTCTCCGGTAACTACACGTACAAGGTCAAGAACGTGAAGAACGTCGCCCAGCTGCCGCTCACCGGCGCTGCGGGCACGACCCTCTTCACCGTGGTGGCGCTGCTCGTGGCAGGTGCCGGCGTTGCCGTCGCACTCAAGTCGCGCCAGCGCATGCACTGATATGCGCTAAAACGATAATCGCGCAGGCGAGATAAGCGGGCATTCGCGGAAACCATCCGTGGATGCCCGCTTTTCGTGCCTTTCCATACTTTTTAGGGGTGAAGGTTTTGTACGGGGCGATACGGGATCAAAGCGGGTGAAATTCGGTACCAAACGGCGAAATCCGGCATGAAAAAGGTATCCGCAGGTGGCAAGTAGGTGGCAAAACAGGCGTCAAACAAAGCAACCATACAGGGGTTGCAGGTGGGGGCATCTTACGTCAACATCACCCTACAATCGCAAGCACATTCATGCAAACAGTGGAAAGGCGGGTGTCATGGCACGAGGTGGGGGAGCATTCAGCGATGAGGAAATCCAACTATTGCGCGGACTGCCGGCGGTCGCCAACGTAACGCGTAATCGCATCACCTACGCCGATTCGTTCAAGCAAGTGTGCACCATCCGCTATTTGACAGGCGAATCGCCAACCAAAATCTTCCGGGAAGCGGGACTTCCGCCGGATCTCATCGGATACAAGCGCATCGAGCGGTGCGTGGACCGTTGGAAAACATCGGCCATCAAATCCGTGACCGGCAGCGGCAACATGAGCGACAGCGAGATCATCGCGCAACTCGTCAACCGGTATGAGCATGCGTTCGTGATGAGGCGCAACCTCGATAGCATCACCAACAGGACGATGGAACATATTCCCGTCAAAGCGCAAGGCGACGACGGCATCGACGTGGGAACCGCGAGCATCATCATCAAACAGCAGGCACGCCGTATCGACGAACTGGAGCGCGCGAACGCCGAACTGCGCGGGCAAATCGCCGCCACCGCCTGACCCAGACCATCGTTATGCCATACGCAAGCGAGCAAGTAGCGGTCAACCTCGTGAATCTGCCATATATAGGCGAGATAGGGCGGCAGGGGGTATGGCGAGGCGAAAATACGGGAATAAGGTGGTCGGCTGGGCACGGTTGACCACAAACGGGATGCGCCAGTGCCGCAAAATCTGCGTACGTGCCCAAAAACAAAGCTTCGGCGGGCGCAATGTGCGGTTCGCGGGGTAGGGTAGTGAACATTATGACTTCCGAGAACACCAATTCCGCGGGCTCAAGCGCCGCGCACATCAAATCCGTCGAAAGCCTCGACCAAAGCAACGAAATGGAGCGAGGCCTGAAAAACCGCCACGTCCAGTTCATCGCCATCGGAGGCACCATAGGCACCGGCCTGTTCCTAGGCTCCGGCAAGTCGATCGCACTGACCGGCCCGAGCATCATTTTCGTGTACATCGGCGTTGGCCTGATTATGTTCCTGCTGATGCGTGCCATCGGCGAAATGATGTACAGTGATCCTAGCCAGCACACGTTCATCAACTTCATCACGCGCTATCTCGGCCGCGGGTGGGGCAAGTTCGCCGGCTGGACGTATTGGATCGTGCTCATTCTGACCGGCATGACCGAAATCACCGCCGTAAGCACATATTTCGTAACGTTCTTCGGCACATTCGGCATAGACCTGAACTCGTGGAAGTGGTTGATCGAACTGTGCTTCCTCGTAGCGCTCACCGGCATCAATCTGATTGCGGTGAAAGTGTTCGGCGAGGCGGAATTCTGGTTCTCCATGATCAAGATCACGCTGATCGTCGGTCTGATCGTCACCGCCATCGTGATGCTGATCATCGGCTTCAGCTACCCCGCCACGCACATCGAAGGCGTGGACGGCACGGTGTCGGGTGCCACGGTGAGCCTTACGAATATCACCGACGGCTTCCAGCTCGCGCCGAACGGTTGGATGAACTTCTTCATGAGCTTCCAAATGGTGTTTTTCGCCTACCAGCTCATCGAATTCGTGGGTGTCACGGTGTCGGAAACGCAGAATCCGCGCGAGGTGCTGCCGAAGGCGGTGAACGAGCTGATCATGCGTATTCTGATCTTCTACGTGGGCGCGCTGATCGCGATCATGGCTATTGTGCCCTGGCGTAACTTTCACGAGAATTCCGATGGCTCGTTCGGTTCGCCGTTCATCATGGTGTTCAAATATGCGGGTCTTGATTGGGCCGCCGCCCTGGTGTTCTTCGTGGTGATTACGGCTGCCGCGTCGGCGTTGAATTCGCTGATTTATTCAGCCGGTCGTCACTTGTATCAGCTTGCTTCGGATTCCGAGTCGCCTGCGATGGCGCGTTTGGCTGAGGTTTCCGACCACAAGGTGCCTGCGAAGGCGATCGTCGCTTCGGGTTGCATGATTCTGTTCTCCCCGATCATCAACGCGATTCCGGGTATTTCCGGCGCGTTCGTGCTATTCGCTTCGGCCGCCAGCGCTGTGGTGATTTTCATTTACGTGCTGACGATGCTCGCCCACCACAGGTATCGTCAGAGCAGCGATTTTCTACCGGACGGTTTCGTCATGCCCGCTTGGCAGGTGTTTGATTGGATTGCGATCACGTTCTTTGTGCTCGTGTATGTCACGTTGTTCCTGTCGACGGACACGATTGGTTCTGCGATTGCCGGTCTGATTTGGCTGGTTGCGTTTGGCGGATATTGCCTGCTACACGAACGATTCCAGAATCGCGATCTTAAGGAAGCCTTGCAGCAGTAACGTTTGCAGGTAACGCAGGATACAAGTAAGGGGCGTTTGCCGAACGTGAGTGCATCACGTACATTCGGCAAACGCCCCTTTCAGCATGGTCTTTGCGCGAATCCCCATTACGGGATCCAGCGCAAATCAGCCGATGTAGTCGGCCTCGTTCGTCGGGCTGGACGGCACGGCATGATCTTCCGTAACCTTGCCCAAGCCAGACAAATACGCTTCACGACCCGCTTCGATCGCCTTCTTGAACGCGCGTGCCATCAGCGGAATATTGCCGGCGGAAGCGATGGCCGTGTATGCCATCACCGCGTCCGCGCCCATTTCCATGGCTTCCGCAGCCTGGCTCGGACGGCCAATACCAGCGTCGATGATCACCGGAACATTAGAGTTCTTGATGATCACTTCAATGAAATCGCGTGCACGCAGACCCTTATTCGAGCCGATCATCGCGCCGAGCGGCATTACGCAAGCCGCACCCGCGTCTTCAAGACGCTTCGCCGCAATCGGATCGGGGAACATGTACGGCATGACCACGAAGCCTTCTTTTGCCAGCTGTTTCGTGGCTTTGATGGTTTCCTCATTGTCGGGCAGCAGATACTTCGCCTCATGTTCGATCTCCACCTTCACGAAGTCCGTCTGGCACACTTCGCGGGCGAGACGTGCAATACGCACCGCTTCCTCGGCATTGCGTGCGCCGGACGTGTTCGGCAGCATGGTGATGCCTTTCGGAATGTAATCGAGCAGATTGTTTTCGGTGGTACGGCAGCGACGCAACGCCATGGTGACGATCTGCGTGCCCGCGTTCTCAATGGTCGCCTTGATGAGGTTCAGATCGTAGCGGCCGGAACCGAGAATGAAGCGGCTCGTGAACTTGTGTCCGCCGAGGATCAACGGATCGGCGTCGCCGGTGGCGATTTCGTCATACGCGTGCGCATCCGGTTCCGGCAGCAGTGCGGTGTTCGTGGTGGTGCCGACCAGCTCGTCGAGCGTGGCGTTCGGTGCCGCCGCGAAGTCTTTTTCCGCGGTGGTGATCGTGTTTTCGGTGCTCATGGTTAATCCTTACTATGCGATTAGTGTTGTGTCATTCGTTGCGATTTGCGATTTGCGATTTGCGATTTGCGATTGCAATTGCAATTGCGTTTGTGGTTGCGTTTCGCTGTCAGGCGTCTTCTTCGCCGAGAATCAAGCGAGTGATCATATTGGCTTCATGGCAGGCGACCACACCCACGCGCGGTGCCATCAGACCAGCGCCCGGCACCGGAGCGGTTTCGCCGTCGCCGCAGAAGTAGAAATTCTTCGAAACGCGACGAGTATTCACCAAATTGGAACTGCGGAATCCCGCCATTCCAGAAGCGCTCACCAGCTTCTTGTTCGGCAGATTCTCAAGCACGGCATTCACCAGCATCGTCTTGTTTTCCGGCACGTCGAACGCTTCGCAAATAATATCCTCATTGTCGAACAGCGTCGGCACGTTCTCGTCAGTCACTTTCACGGTATCAATGGTGATATCGATAAAAGGATTGATCTGACGCAAGTTACTGCGCAATGCTTCCGTCTTGTACTGCCCAAGATCCTTCAAAAAATACTGCTGACGATTCAGATTCGTCATATCCACGCGATCAAAGTCAATCAAATGTAGGTGACCGACGCCAATGCGGGTCAACGCCACCGCAATGGTCGATCCGAGGCCGCCGCAGCCGCAAATGGCCACGTGCGCCGCGTCGAGCTTGTCTTGCGTGGCTGCGGTATGACGGTCGAGCAGGGCCGCACGGATTTCTTCGCGGCTGACGAGCGTGGTCGGGTCGGGCTGGTTGTCGAAAGCGTGCTGGCGGGCGTCGATCTGCGCCTGCGATGCGGATGGTTCAAAAGTCATGGTTGTTCTCGTATTCTCGTTTTCCGTTCGTGCGTTGTTTTTGCCGGGTTGGTTGTGTTTTGTATGTTCTTGCGATTGTTACGCGTGCATTGTGCCGGTCGTAATCGCAAGAAATTTTGAAAGTGGTTCAGCCGCCCTGCACGAACGTGACGATTTCCAACGTATCGGTGCCCTTGAGCTGCGTCTGCGCACGCTGGGTGCGAGGCACGATCTCACCATTGAGCTCGACAGCCACGCGGTCGGCGCGCAGGCCCTTGCTTTCGATCAGTTCGGCCACGGTGATTGGCGTGGCGATGTTCTCTTCCTTACCGTTGATGATCATTGCGGTTCCCTTCTGTGTCTGTCGTGACACATGCTTCCTGCACTCCAAATGTCCGTTTCTGGTGAATCGGACATCCGGAGGTTCATTGTTGGTCTTTAAATGTCCGATTCTGCAGAATCGGACACGCACGGCATCTATTTCAGTCCACGGATGTCCGTTTCTGGTGAATCGGACACGTAGGCGCTTGTTCGAGCCGCTTGTGCGTCCGTTTCTGCAGAATCGGGCACTCAAGGTTGGTACGAAAAAAGGGTCGCCGAAGGAACCGTACCCTATGAGGTGGTGCGCCCCTCCGTGACCCTAATCACGCGATATTCGGTTATCGCGAACGGAAGATGAGATACGTCTTGCGGCGTGAACAACCCGTCTCCTTACGGCGGCATTACCCGCATCAAGTCCTCGGTCGAAGCTCTATGAGCTCCCTCTCAGCCTTTCGGCTCCCGTTCGGTTGTGCCTTCATCTTCGCGCACGCGCCCGACAAGCTTGCGCCGGTTCACGTTGGGTTAGTCTTGATGTGAACATGTGCGAATCGGCTGAGTGCTTGCAAGGAAGGGGAAGATGATGATGGACGGCGAGTTGGCAGGATTTGCGATTCCTCGGCTTGGTATGGGAACGATGGCTTTGGCGATTGAGGGGCGCCCGGATCGCGATACCGCGATTCGTACGATTCATGCCGGTTTGGACGCGGGTGTTCGCTATTTGGACACGGCTTGGTCATATTATCTGCCGAGCGAGCCTGGCACCGGCACTGCGGAAGACCTTGGCTACGGCGAAAAGTTGGTGCGTGATGCGCTCACTTCGTGGAATGGCCCCCGAGATGAAGTGCTGGTCGCCACGAAAACTGGCTATCGACGCACCATGGAGGTCCCCGCTTTTGTTGCTCCTGTGTCCGATTCTGGAGAATCGGACAAACAGGGTGCCGGATTTGGGGTACAGATGTCCGATTCACCAGAATCGGACACTCAGGGGCGGGATTCTGAGGGATGCAGCCGTCGGCCTGGCGAGGAACGCCAGCATTTGCAGGCGGCGGGCAGTCAATACGGGTGGATGGCGGATTCGCGCCCCGAAACCATGATTCGTGACGCCAAGGAGTCCGCGTTGCACTTGGGCGTCGATACGCTCGACCTGTTGTATTCGCATGGCCCCGATCCCGCGGTGCCTTACGAAGACCAATGCGGCGCGTTGAAGCAGCTGCTCGACGAAGGCGTGATCAAATATGCGGGCATCTCCCGTGTGAATAACGAGCAGATCGATCTTGCGCGCGGCATTATCGGCAGCGGCTTGGTCGCCGTGCAAAACCAGTTCTCGCCGTCGCATCCCGATCCGGAACATACGATGGAGCATTGCGCCGAATTGGGGCTCGCTTTCGTCTGTTGGTCGCCGCTCGGCGGATTCCTCGATACGTTCGATCAGAGCGCGTACGATCCGTTCCGCACGGTTGCCGCGCAACGTGGTTGCTCCTACCAGCGTGTGGTGCTGGCGTGGGAATTGACCCGTTACGAACGTCTGTTCACCATTCCCAGCGCTCGCAATCCGCAGGAAATCAACGATTCCTTCGCTGCAACGCAACTTCAGCTCACTCAAGAAGAGCTTGCGATGCTTCCTTGCTGATTATCGTTTCCTTTTTTGGGCGTTTTCCTGTACTTGCACGTTGCGATCGAAAAATGTTTACAGTAAAAGATATTATCGAGACATAACTGATGGGCATCGAATAAGGCGAGGTGAAGCGTGGGCTTCGAGCGGGAGTCGTTTGACAAGCTGATGAAAGTGGTCTGGGGTAAGAAGTCTCAGATGCAGCAGGCGATGTCGCGTGATTCCAAGGGCGAGCCATTCATTATTCGCGAGCTTGAGTTCAAGGGCGCGCAAACGCCTTCGCAGTTGGCTACCGCGTTGAAGGTCACGTCGGGCAGGATTTCCACGCTGTTGGCTGCGTTGGAAAAAAAGGGTCTGATCGAGCGTGAGGTCGATCCCAACGACCGACGCATTGTGCATGTGAATCTTACCGAGCAGGGGCGGGCGAAGGCCAAGCAGCAGCGCGAGGATATGCGCGACGCCGTCTGCTGGGTCTTTTCGCAGATGGGGGAGCGTCGCACGCGCGAATTCGTGGATCTTACCGAGGAATTTGCCACATACGTGACCATCTGCATCCCTGGCCAGCCCCGCCCCACCGCCGAAGAAGTAAAGCAAGCCTTCGCAAAAGCCGAATCTGAAGATCCTGCGTAGGGACTGCCTACCACGTAAGCGTGCGACCGGCATGCGCCGCTCGCGACTGTAAGCTTGGCCAAACGGCCTTGAGTGTGTCGCGAATGGTATATGCTGGCCGCGCGCGACCGAGCTGAGAAGAATCGCTCTCAGCGAATACACAGAAATATGAGATTGTCTTACACTGTAAGTAATTAAATATCGTAAGACAATTCAATAGGACTTATGTAAATCATTAATCGCAATTCGATCAACTCATGTAGTTGATCCAACCAATCCATCAATCGCAAAAACTTCAAACGCAACACAAGAGAAGGAATCCAAGCATGTTCCGTATTATGCGATACCTCTCCAAAGCGGAGATAGGCCAGATGCTCATTGCACTGGTCAGCATCGTCGGGCAGATCTGGCTTGACCTGACCCTGCCGGACTACATGTCCGACATCACCACCCTCGTGGAAACCCCTGGCAGTGAAATGCACGATATTTGGATCGCCGGCGGCAAAATGCTGCTTATTTCGCTTGGATCGGCAGCATGCGCCATCATCACCGGCTATTTCGCGGCACGCATCGGCGCATCGTTCAGCCAGCGTCTGCGTTCCATGGAATTCCGCAAGGTAGAATCGTTCGGACCGGCTGAAATGAGCCGATTCTCCACAGCCTCGCTGATTACGCGTTCCACGAACGATATTACGCAGATTCAGATGTTCATCACCATGGGATTGATGATGATTGTCAAATCGCCGATTATGGCGGTTTGGGCCGTCTGCAAGATTGCGGGAGACGGTCTCGAATGGACGCTCGCCACCGGCATCGCGGTGGTGGTGCTGCTGGTCTCCATCACGATCCTCATGGTTCTCGTCATGCCGAAGTTCAAGTCCATGCAGCGACTGACCGATAACATCAACCTTGTGGCGCGCGAGAACCTCACCGGCCTGCGCGTGGTGCGCGCCTACAATGCCGAGGATTACCAGGAAGCCAAGTTCACCAAGGCCAACAAGGAACTCACCGACACCCAGCTGTTCACCAACCGTGCCATGGCCTTCATGATGCCGTTGATGAACACCATCATGAACGGTCTTATGCTTGCCGTGTACTGGATCGGCGCCTACCTGATCGACGCGGCCGACGCGGCCGACAAGCTCACCACCTTCTCCAACATGGTGGTGTTCTCCAGCTACTCCGTGCAGGTGATCATGAGCTTCCTGCTGATGAGCATGGTGTTCGTGCTGTGGCCGCGAGCGGACGTGTCCGCACAGCGCGTGCTCGAAGTGCTCGACACCGAGCCGCTGATCACCGACGGCACCCGCAGCGACGCCGGCGAAGCAGGCAAGCAGGGCGAAATCGAATTCCGCAACGTGTGCTTCACTTACCCGGATTCGCGCGAAGCCATGCTCGAAGGCATCAACTTTACCGCCAAGAAGGGCGAAACCGTGGCGTTCATCGGTTCCACCGGCTCCGGCAAATCCTCGCTCATCAACCTCGTGCCGCGTTTCTATGATGCGACGCAAGGCGAGGTGCTCGTCGACGGCGTGAACGTGCGCGACTACACGCTCAAGGCATTACGAGACAAAATCGGATATGTGCCGCAACAATCCTTCCTGTTCAAAGGAACGATCGCATCCAATGTCAGCTATGGTGACAATCCGCTCGACACCACCGATACCGGCATCGTCGACATGGCCGATACTTCGACCGCGGCCGGCAGAAAGCGCGAAAAAGAGCTGATCGCAACGCAAAACGAGCATCGCACACTCACTTCGGAACAGCGCGCCGACGTGCGCAACGCATGTGAAGTCGCGCAGGCGACCGAATTCATCGCAACCAAGGAAAAGCAGTACGATTCCGCGATTTCGCAGGGTGGGTCGAACGTGTCGGGCGGGCAGAAACAGCGTCTGTCGATTGCACGTGCCGTCTATCGTCATCCGGAAATCCTGATTTTCGACGATTCCTTTTCCGCACTTGATTTCAAAACCGACCGTGCCGTACGCGACGCGCTCGCCAAGGAAGCGAAAGATTCTACCAAACTGATTGTCGCGCAGCGCATCGGCACCATTATGGACGCCGACCGCATCGTGGTGCTCGACGACGGCAAGGTGGTCGGCCAAGGCACGCATAGCGAACTGCTGGAAAACTGCGATGTGTACCGTCAGATTGCGCAGTCTCAGCTGAGCGAAGACGAATTGAACGGCGGCAAGTCGGGCGAAAGCAAGCTGCCGGGCGAAACCGGCAAACCGATTGAAACCGGCAAGCCGTCCGTCGAAAGCGAATTGAACGAAAGCGAGGGTCGCTGATATGCCAGGAGGACCTATGGGACGCGGCCGCGGAGCCGTTGAAAAACCGCAGGATTTCGGTGGTGTGATGAAGAAACTGGTGCATTTCTGCCGCCACTACATTCCCGCCATCATTGTGGCGCTCGTATTGGGCGCGATCGGCACGGTATGCCAGATCGTCGGTCCGGACAAACTCAAGGACATGACCAACGAGATCGCCAAAGGCCTGCCTGCGCTAGTCAATGGCAAGCCGGTGCTCGGTGCGATCGACATGGACGCGGTCACGCACATCGCATGGCTGCTGGTGGCGCTGTATGTGGGGTACGCGGTGCTGTGCTACGTGCAAAGCTGGATGATGGCGAACGTCACGCAGCGCACCGCACAGGAGCTGCGCGAAGCCATCAGCGTGAAGATCAACAAGCTGCCGCTCAGGTATTTCGACAAGGTCAGCTACGGCGATGTGCTCAGCCGCATCACCAACGATGTGGACGCCATCGGCCAGACGCTCGGCCAGTCGGTCGGCTCGCTGATCACGTCGGTCACGCTGTTCGTGGGCGCGCTCATCATGATGTTCTACAACAATGTGATTATGACGGTGTGCGCCATCGCTTCCAGCCTGGTTGGCCTGCTCATCATGGGCGCAATCATGAAGGTTTCGCAGAAGTACTTCTCCCGTCAGCAGATCGCATTGGGCGATGTCAACGGTCACGTCGAAGAGATGTACGCCGGCCACACCGTGGTCAAGGCGTATTGCGGCGAGGCTGATTCGATTCGCGCGTTCGAAAAGTACAACGATGATTTGTACGATTCGGGATGGAAGAGCCAGTTCCTTTCCGGCCTGATGATGCCGTTGATGAATTTCGTCGGCAATTTCGGCTACGTGGTTGTGTGCGTGGTTGGCGCTGTGCTTGCGATGGATGGCAAGATCGAGTTTGGTGTGATCGTTGCGTTCATGATGTACATTCGACTGTTCACCCAGCCGCTTTCCCAGTTCGCGCAGGCATTCCAGAACCTGCAGCGTTGCGCGGCCGCTTCCGAGCGCGTGTTTGGCTTCCTTGAAGAGCCGGAGATGGCCGACGAATCCGACAAGCAGGCGCTGCTCGGCGTGAACGGCAAACCGGTGCGCGGTGACGTTGAGTTCAGTCATGTGAAGTTCGGTTACGATCCGAGCAAGACGATCATCAACGATTTCTCCGCTTCGGTGAAGTCCGGTCAGAAGGTTGCGATTGTTGGTCCGACCGGTGCCGGCAAGACCACGATGGTGAATCTGCTGATGCGTTTCTATGAGATTTCGGGCGGTTCGATTGCGATTGATGGTGTGGATACGAAGTCCGTGCCACGCTGGAACGTGCATGACCAGTTCTCCATGGTATTGCAGGATACGTGGGTGTTCCGTGGAACAGTGCGTGAAAACATCGCGTATTCGAAGCCGGGCGTCACCGACAAGCAGATCGAGGACGCGTGCAAGGCCGTGGGGCTGCACCACTACATCATGTCGCTGCCGAATGGCTATGACACAGTGCTTGACGACAAGGCCACGCTTTCGCAGGGTCAGAAGCAGTTGCTCACCATTGCGCGAGCCATGGTTGAGGATGCGCCGATTCTGATTCTCGACGAGGCCACCTCTTCGGTCGATACGCGTACGGAAGAGCTGATTCAGAAGGCCATGGACGCGCTGACCGTGGACCGTACGTCGTTCGTGATCGCGCACCGTCTGTCCACCATCCGCGATGCGGACATGATTTTGGTCATGAACCATGGCGACATCGTGGAAAGCGGTACGCATGAGGAGCTGCTCGCCAAAGGCGGTTTCTACGCCGACATCTACAACAGCCAGTTCGCCCTCACCGACTGATTCGCCGTTCTGGCTGGCTGATTCACAGGAGCCGCACGTCCCCAAAGACGTGCGGTCTTTGTTTATTTCGGCTGGTATTCGGCTGTTATGCGGATCGCAGGAAGAGTTCGGCCGGGAAGTTGCGGCTGACTGCGATTTGGCGGGATTCGTCCAATGTTGCGTATGTGAAATCGAACGTGCGTTGCAGTTGTGCTACGTCGGAAACGAACAGGGCCGTGGCCAGGCCGTCCGCAACGGCGGTGGGGTAGTCGCGTGCAAGATTGAGCGTTGCGTTCGCTGGAATGTATGCCCAGCTGGCTTCGGTTTGTTGCGCGGGCAGTCCGTCGATGGCATTGAGCAGATGATGAATGGCGATTTGGGTGCGCTCGTTGACTGCCACGTTCCAATGGCGTCGGCTGGGTGCGCTTGCGCACAACGCTCCGTTCGCAATATGTGCGATTCCGATTGCGTGGGACTGATCTTCCGGATCCTCAAGTGCGACGGAAATGGGCTGTTCCGCATGAATCAGCAAATCACCTCCCGCATCAATCACGAATTGTGACGACTGCAGCATGCGCCCGAGCAGATCGACGAGATAGCCTTTGCCGCAGGCGCCGAAATCCAACTGCATCGGCTCATGCGTTACCAATGTGGTTCCGTGGCGGGTCACATCGCGTCCCCAAACGGCGCGTCCGCGCAATGCGCCCAAATGTTCGGGCGCATCTTGTGTAACCGTGAAACTCAGCGACGCATCGTATCCAAGTCGAATCAAATCCTCGCCGACGCACGGATCAATCGCGCCGGAAGTGGCGGAAAATAGCGCATCGTACAGATCGAACAGCGGCGCGCACCAATCCGGAAAATCGAAACTTCCGCCATGCTCGGCCTTGCCGATCGCCGCAATCAGCGAATCATTGCGGAATCGAGACAGCACGTGTTCGTAATCCTCAATGAGCGATTCCATTGCGGAACGCACCTTGTCGTCGATCGGCGAATCCACGGAAATCACCATACCGGTGCCGAGCGCCCTATAAAACGCCGTGACAAACGGCATGCGTTGCGTCAAAGAATCCATGCTTCCGATGCTACCCGCCCATTTCCTCCAGCTACTGGGGGAAATGGTTCGCGATGGGGCGCATGGTACAGTTGCCGGCAGGGCGTCAACATGGAGGTTGATATGGGGAACGTCGAGAATGCAAGTGCAGCCACGTGCACAACAAAAACGGTGAAGAGCCTGCCGATGCCCAAAGTCTGGGCTTTCGCCGTCGGCCAATTCGGCTGGGCGCTACTTTCCGGCATTATTTCGAATTGGCTCGTCTACTTCTACCAGCCTGACAGCGAAACCATCTCGCAAGGGCAAACCGTGTTCGTACCGCAAGGTCTTGCCGTACTCGGCGTGGTGACCGTAGTCGGCGGCATCACCGCGTTCGCCCGCTTCTTCGACGCATTCGTGGATCCGGCCGTGGCAAGTCTTTCCGACCGTTGCACATCAAAATCCGGTCGTCGCATGCCGTTCCTCAAATTTGCGGCCCTTCCGCTCGCCCTCGTCACCGTGCTGGTGTTTTGGAGTCCAATCAACGATACGAGCTGGATCAACGGCGCGTTCCTGTTCGCCACGGTGATCGGCTACTACATTGCGCTCACGTTCTACTGCACGCCCTACAACGCGCTGATCGCCGAGCTTGGTCACGATTCCAAACAGCAGCTCACCATCTCCACCGCCATTTCGTTCACGTGGGTGGCCGGCACCGCCATTGCATACGTGGCACCGGTGATTTGGGCTGGTTTCGTGCCGGGCTTGGGGCGTGTGAACGCCATTCGTTTGACGTTCACCATCATGGCGGCCATCGCATTCGTGTGCATGCTGGTTCCGCCGCTCACCATCAAGGAACGCGATTACGTCAACTCGCAGCCCACGTCCGAATCGACCATCGAATCGTTGAAGCAGACGTTCGGCGACGGCGAATTCCGCAAGTTCGTCTGCTCCGACGTGGTCTATTGGGTTGCGATCACTACATTCCAGACTGGTTTGCCGTTCTTCGTGACAAGCCTGCTCAAACTTCCCGAGACCACGACCACCATCTATTTCGTGCTCATGACCGCAGTGTCGGTGCTGTTCTACATGCCGGTGAATGTATTGGCGAATCGTGTTGGCAAGAAGCGGATTCTGCTGGTCGCTTTCGTGATTTTCACATGTGCGTTCGCGTTTGCGGGCGCGCTTGGCTCCGGTCTGCTCGCTGCGATTCCGCCGATGGCGCAGGGCTTGATTCTCTCGATTGTCGGCGCGATTCCGATGGCCGCGTTCGGCATTCTTCCGCAGGCGATTGTTGCGAATATTGCCGACGCGAGCTCGAAAACGACCGGTCAGGATCGTCAGGGCATGTTCTATGCGGCTCGCACGTTTGCGATGAAGATGGGTCAGTCGGTGGCGATGCTGCTGTTTACCGGCGTGAGCACGATTGGCATGGCGTCGGGCGCCGGCTATCGCATTGCGGCTGTTTGCGCCGCGGTATTGTGCGGCATCGGCGGTGTGGTGTTCGCGTTCTACAACGAACGCAAGGTGCTTGACGTGCTCGAATCCTGATTCCGTCCATGCGCCCGCTGGCCTCACGATTTTGTTTTTCGTTGCTTTTTCGGAATCGTGAGGTCACCAGGGCGGAATCGTGAGGTCAGAAAGTCCAGCTCCATCCCAAATCCCCCAATTCCCGAATCTTCCAATCGCACGAATATGCATGGAGAGGAACGGCGAAAGCGCCTCAAAAAATCACTATGTGAGACGACTCGCGCGGATTACAGAAAAGAAGAATGGCGGAATTCCGCCATTTTAAAGGTTTCTACAACAAAACTGCCAAAAAATCAAGACTGTTCTTTCGATTTTTTTCGTTTTATCTTGTGAAGTCGGTGCGCACTGTGTGTATGGCAAAGGTGGCGCACTCGTGAATCGGATTGTGAACGGCTGAGAGAGGAAGCGGTCTTATGTCATCCTGCGATACGCAGCGGGCTACAAGTGTGTCCGGTCGCCTTGTCGCGTTCATTGCGGCATTGATGATCGCGTTGACCACGCTTTTCGCGACTACCGCAGTTCCGCAGCCGGCAATTGCCGCCGATGACGGTCAAACGAATTTTGATTCCTGGACTGCCGCTGCGAAGAACATCGAAGACCAGCTTGCGACCGCCGAAAAAGACTACAATGACGGCAATTACGGTCAGGCCGGCACCGATTTCCAGACCGCGCATTGGATCGGTTACGACGCATCCAACTTCTCGAAAGTCGTCAACGACACCATCAGTGCCGACAAGCAGAAGGAACTGCTGCAGCAATTCACCGATCTTGAAGGTCTTGCCTACCAGCAGGACCAAGGCGACGCCATCGCAGCCAAAATCGACGCGCTGACCGCCGAAATCAACGCAACCGCGCAAACGCTTGACGCGAACGCCGACCTCGCCAATCCTAAGGAATACGCGAAGCAGCGTGCCGCGCAAACCGCGGAAGAGCGCAAGAAGCTCGACGCGGCCAAGAAGAATTCATCCAAAGGCAAAGGCGACCGCACGTGGAGTGAGGTTGCCAGCGAAATGACCGTCATTCTCGACCAGGCATACGAGGCTGCCGCTGCCGGCAAGGGCGACGAAGGTGCCACGCTGGTCAACAACGCCTACTACCAGTACTACGAGAAGCTCGGCTTCGAAAAGAACGTGATGAACGTGATTTCCGGCGATCGTGTTTCGCAGGTCGAATACCAGTTCAAGATGACTCGTAAGATCATGCGCGACGGCGGTTCCGACAAGGAAATCAAGCAGCATGTCGACGATTTGAAAAGCTGGCTTGTGAAAGACGCGGCCACCCTGGACGGTGGCGCGTCCGGCAATGTCAACGGCTTCACCAAGCTCGTCACCAGCTCCGCCGGCCAGGCGTTCCTCATTCTGATCCGTGAGGGCTTCGAAGCGCTGCTGGTGGTGGCCGCAGTGATCGCCTATCTGGTGAAGTCCGGCAACAAGCGTTTCACTAGGTGGATCTACCTTGGCGTGGTCGCAGGTCTGGCCGGTTCCGGTTTGGTCGCCGTACTCTTTACGTTCCTGTTCGGCGGTTCCGGCCCGGTTCAGGAGATTTCCGAAGGCGTGTGCGCGCTTATCGCCACTCTCATGCTGCTGTGGACCAGTAACTGGATGCTCAACAAGAGCTCCGTGGAAGCGTGGAACAACTACATCAGGAATAAGACCGAAGCGGCTGTGGCCGGCGCGCAAAGCAAGGTCGAATCCGGTCAGAGACTGGGCTTGGGCATGATCACCTCGCTTGCCATGCTGAGCTTCCTCGCCGTGTTCCGTGAGGGCGCCGAAACGGTGATCTTCTACGAGTCCATCTACTCCATGAGCCAGGATGCGCACGGCATGTGGGTTGGCGGTCTGGCCGCCGCCGCGGTGCTGATCGTTATCTTCCTGATTCTGCGATTCACTTCGGTGAAGATTCCGATCGGCCCGTTCTTCCTCGTCACTTCGATTGTGATGGCCGTGCTGGTTGTGATTTTCGCGGGTGGCGGCATCCATGCGCTCATCGAGGGTGATCTTATTGAAGGCACCTACTTGAGCAGCGTGCCAACTAACGATTGGATCGGCTTGTATCCGTACGTCGAAACGATTACGGCGCAGGTGATTGCCGCGATCGCGGTGGTTGTGCTGTTCGTGGTCGGTTTCATCAAGAAACACAGGATGAAGTTGGCCGCGCAGGCGGAACAGGCTAAGTAAGCGCCAATCAATAATCACAAGTAAAGATTTAGAGATTTCCATAAGTTTCCAACGTTCCTCAAGGAACCAAAGAAAAGGAAGAGAACACAATGAAGAATAAGAAGATCGCCGCCCTGCTCGGCATCCTGTTGGCAGGCTCCATGGCCTTCTCCCTGTCCGCATGCGGCAATTCCAACGATTCCGCATCCGATGCCAAGTCCGACACCTCCACTTCGGACACCACCGACAAATCCAGCGATTCCAGCGCTGATGACAGCAACGGCGCCGGCTTCGAAGAGATTCAGGTCGACGAGAAGCACTCCGATCAGGATGTTGACGCTCTGACCGTCAACGCCGTGTACTTCCAGCCGATCGATATGGAACCGTCCGGTATGGGCCTGAAGGCTGCCGACGCTTCCTTCCACCTGGAAGCCGACATCCATGCCAACGAGAAGGGCACCGAGCTCGGCTATGGCAAGGGCGACTTCGTGCCGGACCTCACCGTGAACTACGAGATCATCAACAACGCGAACAACGAGACCGTTGGTTCCGGTACCTTCATGCAGATGAACGCTTCCGACGGCCCGCACTACGGCGCCAACGTCAAGCTCGACGAGGCTGGCTCCTACAAGCTCGTGCTGAAGATCGAATCTCCGGAGAAGAAGGGTTGGATGCTGCATGTTGATCCGGAAACCGGCGTTAAGGGCCGCTTCTGGACCGAGCCGCTCGAGGTCACTTTCCCGGAGTGGAACTACACCCCGCAGGAGTGGTGATCTGAAACGTGAGTTCCGACACATGCCAAGCGAAACGGTTTGGATGTAAGCCTGAATTCCTGTTGAGATTCAACTCGTGGTTAACGCCGTTCACGTATCGCGAAACGTATGCAAGTAGCGCGAATATGGGTACGGCGTTCGCGGTTGCCTGGATAGTCGTTCGACGCACTCAAGGCCGTTTGGCCGAGCCTATGGTCGAACAACCATCCAAGCAACCGCTCTCTTGCGTTTGAGGGGATGCGCTTTTGGGAGATAACGCGCTTTTGGGGGAATCTTGGTAAGGGGGTTCCTTTTGCGTGCCGAATTCACTAGGCTTTGACAGGGATATATAACGAAAGGTGTGAGATGCTGACGCAGTACGTCACGGTGTTGCAGGGAACGCTGGCACCGGCTTTGCTGATTATGGCGCTGAACGTGATGCTCACGGTCGGTGAGGGGCGTGACAAGCCGTCGAGCGCGTACTGGCGTCTTGCGGGCTTCATTATTGGATTCGCGGGTGCCATTGTGTTCGCCGCGTTGCGTGCATCCGCGATGATTAATCAGCGTACGTTCGTCAATTACCCCACGTTGTGGTGTTGTGTGATTTTCGATATCGCAGTGTTCGTTGTTGTGCTGTTCGCACGTCGCATCACTACGAATTGGCATGATCATCGCGCGTTGCTCGATATTGCGAATGCGATTGGCGCTCTTGCGATTGCCGCCACCACCTTCCGTGCGTTGCCTGATGTTATTTTGCGTTTGACGATTTTCGTGGAGCCAGGAGATCCGATCTTCACTTCGGATATGCTGCTTCGTGCGCTTGGTTTCGCATTGGGTGCGGCCACTGCGATTGTTGCAGCGTTGATTTTCCGTACGATGCGTTCCACTGCGATTCGTTGGTCGTTCACCACGGCCGTGCTGCTGCTGATTGCGCTGCTGTTTGTCTCGCATTTCACTGATCTTGCGCAGATCCTGCAGTCCAAGCGCATCGTTCATTTCCCTACGGAAGCGTTCCTGGCGTTGGTGTGGTGCATCAATCATCAGCGTCATATGGTCATTGCCATGGTGTTGGTGTTCATCATTCCGGTGGTCGCCAGCATTGTGATGGGCTTCAAAATCAAGCCGGAAGGCGCAAACGAGGCCATTGTGCGATCGCATATCGCGTTCCGTCGCCGTGCGAAGGCGGCCGGCGCATGGAGTCTTGTTGCGATGATCGGCATCACGTTCGCGCTCACGTATGGTGTGGCGCAAACGAAGAAGGTCATTACGCTGTCTCCGCCTGAGGATTATTCGCTGAGCGACGGCGTGGCCACCATCAAATTCAGTCAGATCAACGACGGTCACCTGCATCGCTTCCAATACAAGGCGAAAGATGGCACGGTAATGCGTTTCATCATCATCAAAAAGAATGGTGGAGCGTACGGTGTCGGTCTTGACGCATGCGATAACTGCGGTGACGCGGGCTATTACGAGAAGGATGGCAAGATCATCTGCAAGAAGTGCGATGTCGCCATCAACCTCGCCACTATCGGATTCAAGGGCGGCTGCAATCCTGTGCCGTTCGATTATCAGGTTGAATCCGGCAAAATCGTAATTCAAACTTCGACGCTCGACGCATTGTCGACGCATTTCCAGTGAGCGGAAAGAGGTAGTCATGTTCTTTTTTCGAATGATTTTCCGCTCGTTCAGCAGGCAGTTCAAACGCAGACTGCTGATCGCGGTCACCGTGTGCCTGTCGGCCACGGTCAGCGTGGCCATGCTGGGTGTGGTGTTCGACGTTGGAGACAAGCTGAACGCGGAACTGTCGACGTACGGTTCCAACATCACCGTGCAGCCCAAGGCCGATGCCGTCGTCAACGACCTGTACAACACGGGGGGTGACGCGAATAGCAACGCTTCCGGCACTTCCGAATCCGATCCGACCACATTTCTGAAGGAATCGGATGCACCGAAGATCAAAACCATCTTCTGGGCGTTCAACATCACGAATTTTGCCCCCGAACTTAATATCCATGCTGACGTGAACTGCGCGTCCGAATCGGTGGATTCCAGCTCCTGCAAGGCTTCCGGCGTGCCGATCGTGGGCACATGGTTCGCCAAGACCCTGCATATGGATTCCGGTGAATCCACGGTGGCGGGCATGAACGGCATGCGTTCGTGGTGGAAGCTTGACGGCTCCTGGCCGAAAGACGATAGCGCGCAAGGCCTGATCGGCACCACGCTCGCATCCAAACTCGGCGTGACCAAGGGAGATACCGTAACCCTCTACAAAACCACCGCCGACGGCAGCCGCAACAAGCAGCGGATCACCATCACCGGCATTTACGATTCCGGCGATAGCGACAACAATGCGATGTACATTCCGTCATCCACCGCGCAGGTGCTTGCGAATCTGCCTGATTCCATCGACAAGATCGAAGTCAAGGCTCTGACCACGCCAGACAATGATTTGGCGCGTAAGGCGTCGAAGAATCCGAATGCGCTCACGCAAGATGAGTGGGAAACATGGTATTGCACCGCGTACCCTTCGTCCATCGCCTATCAGATCGAAGAGGTCATTCCCGGTTCCGTAGCCAAGCAGGTGCGTCAGGTGGCCGCATTGCAGGGCGATGTGCTGCAGAAAACGCAGGCGGTGATGGTGCTGATGACCGTGCTTTCGCTGGTTGCGGCCGCTATTGCAGTGGCGAATCTGATGGCCGCCTCGATTGGTGAGCGCGGTTCAGAATTGGCGTTGCTGAAGGCGATTGGTGCCACCGATGGTGCGGTTTCTCGCCTGATGCTCGCTGAGACGGCTGTGATTTCGTTGGTTGGTGCGATTGTCGGTGCGCTGTTGGGTTCCGGTGTTGCGCAGATTGTGGGACATGTGGTATTCGGTTCCGGCATTACGATGCGTCCGATGGTGTTTGTGCTGGTGTTTGTGCTGCTGACGCTTACCGTGCTGATCGCCTCGTTCTCGTCGATCCGTTCGATTCTGGGACTCAAACCTGCGGAGGTGTTGCATGGCCGCTGATGTCAACTTGAGTTCCGTAAACTCGGCCGCGGCTGCGGCCTCGGTCACGAACGGCACACTGTGCTGTTCGTCTGCGGAGGTGTTGCATGGTAGGTGAGTTCAAGACAGTCCGTAAGGGGCATGAGATGACTAATCGCAAGATGTTCTTCACCATGCTGTGGGGCGCGGTGTTCCGCCGTCGTTCGCGGGCCGTTATGGCCGTGATCGCCTCCATGGTGGGCGCTGCCACGCTGTTCTGCCTTGCGGCGACGTGTATTGCCGTTCCACAGCAGATGAACGAGGAAATGCGTGCGTATGGCGCGAATCTTATCGTCACGCCGTCCGAATCAGCCGAAAAGTCCCACGGCATCGACACCGATACCGTCAAAGCGTTGAACCAGATGGTGAAAGGCTCGTACAGCGCCCGTTCCGCCGCTTACCGGTATGAAAGCGTGCGCATCAATTCTGCGCCATACACGCTGGCTGGCATCACAACCAAAGACGTGAAGGCGCTCAACCATCATTGGAACGTGACTGGCGATTGGCCTAGCGAAGGCAACGTGATGCTCGGCCGTGACGTGGCAGACGCGCTCGGTGTCTCCATCGGTTCGACCGTAACCATCGGCTACCGCGCATCCGACGATGCGCAGGATTCCGGCGCTCTTAGCCAAACCGAAGCGCAAGCCAAAGAAAACGGCCGCGTTTCGTCCGACATTATGGAGAACACCGGCACTGAATTCCGTGTCGGAGGCATCGTCGATACGGGCGGCAGCGAAGACGAAATCGTCTACGCGGTCAACGCTGACGTGGCCAAACTGGCCGGTTCCAAGCGTGGCGCGGACGTGATCGAATATTCCGTCAATGCGGTAGGCAGCGAACTCAACGATGTCGTCAAATCGATCAATGCGAATCCGTCAACCGGCGTGAAAGCGCAGACCGTCACCAAAATCACCTCATCCGACACCCGTATCATCGCCATGCTGCAAACCCTGTTCTGGATCGTGTCGCTGGTCGTGCTCGTGCTGACGTTTGTGGGCGTGGGCACCACCATCAGTTCCATCGTGTCTCAGCGACGCAACGAAATCGGCTTGCGCAAGGCGTTAGGCGCATCCTCGCGCGCTATCGGCATCGAATTCTATGTGGAATCCGCCATCTACGGACTGATTGGCGGCCTGATCGGCACTGCCATCGGCTACCTGCTGGCCCGCGTGCTGTGCGTATCCGTATTCGAACGTGCCATTGGCTTCAACTGGCTGTTGGGCGTCGCTTCGCTGCTGTTGAGCGTGCTCATCGCCGTCATCGCATCCATCCCGCCGGTTCGCCGCGCAACCCGTATCGACCCCGCCATCGTTTTGAGGGAGGAATAATCATGAGTTCCGAACATACGTTGAATACGTTGCTTGAATTGGATCATATTTCCAAGATTTACGGCGATTTGCGTGCCGTCGACGATTTGACTTTGACCGTTCCGCAAGGTGAATGGCTTGCGATTGTCGGTTCGTCGGGTTCCGGCAAAACCACGCTGATGAACATGATTGGCTGCATGGACACGCCTTCAAAGGGTTCCGTCATGCTGGAAGGCCGCAAGTTGGAGGATTTGAACGCCAAGCAGCTTGCCGACGTGCGTAAGAACATGATCGGATTGGTGTTCCAGAAGTTCTATCTGGTACCGCATCTGACGGCTGTGGAAAACGTGATGGTGGCACAGTACTACCATTCCGTAGTCAACGAGCAGCAGGCGTTGGAAGCATTGGAACGCGTCGGTCTGAAGGAGCGTGCCCACCATCTGCCCGGACAGCTTTCCGGCGGCGAACAGCAGCGTGTGTGCATCGCACGTGCGCTCATCAACTGTCCGAAACTGATTCTTGCGGACGAACCGACCGGCAATTTGGATGAGAAGAACGAGAAAATCGTGCTTGACCTGTTTCGTCAGTTGCACGAGCAGGGCACTACCATCATCGTCGTGACCCATGATGCGCTCGTCGCATCTTGTGCCCAGCGCGAGATCATGCTCAACCATGGCGTGCTCGTCGGTGAGAAGTGGAATGATGAAGCCGCAAAGAAAGCCTATGAGCATGCGGGTGGCAAGCCGGCATACACCGGTTCCACTGCGGAAGGCGCACAGAACGGCGAGACGGCCATCAGCTTCGCCGATCCGACCAAAGCCGCGAAAACCGGCGGTGAGGAATAAGCTGAAATCAGCCGAACAATCCAAGCCATAGCACTGACGAATCGTACGGAGCGAACATGAGCAACGAATCATCGAATGCGATCAAAGTGATCGCACTGTCTGCGGCAAGCCTTGCGCTGCTGTCGGCATGCGGCGAACCCACGGCGACACCGATGGACGATGAATATGCCGGAAATTCCGGCGAAAGCGTGCAATCGCAGGAAGAAAATTCGAAGAACAGCGGTAGCGCCACCGATTCCGGCGATTCCGCGGATTCGGATGACAAAAACCATGCCGACGATCCGAACAGCACCACATCCGACAAGCAAGACACCGGCAACTACGCCGACGGTACCTACTCGATCAACGGCCAGTACGGGCCGGTGGGCGAAGACACCATCGACGTGCATGTGACGGTCAAAGACCAGACCGTCACCAATGTGGAGGTTATCGGGCATCCGTTCACGTCCATCTCCAAAAAGCACCAGAATGCGTTCGCCGAAGCCATCAACGGCGTGGTGGACGGCAAGCCTCTCAAAGACCTCAAGGTAGACAAGGTGGCCGGTGCCAGCTGGACGTCGGAAGCGTTCAACAAGGCGTTGGACGTGGCCCGTCAGGAAGCGTCGATCCAGTAGGTCCAGTAGCGGCGAAAAGTCTGCAAACGTACAATGAGCGCCCCGGCTACAGCCTTACCCAAAGAGTGATTAAAGGCCGTAGCGGGGGCGCTCATGAGTTTCAGATACTACTACGTGCAACTCTGCTCTGCAATGCCTTTCAGACGGCCATAACGGGCCACAGAACAGCCGTCATGTTCTCAGGCCAAGGAATACTCGCGTCGCCATGCAACGCCTTACAGGCGAGCATGGAGCCGAGTATCGTGCTGAACAGGAATTGCGGATCCAATCCATTACGGAACACTCCGGCCTTCATGCCGCGCTCAACAAACTCAGAAAAACGCTTTTCCGCAGGAACGAGCACTTGATCGGCAATCGCATTCAACGAAGGATTATCGGAAGAAAGCACCACGCCAACTGCCTTCAAACCAAGCTCACTGTCGAAAAAACAGCCCTGAATGCGTTGCAGTATCGTCAGCAGACCGTTTTTCGACAACTCGACATCGCTGAAATCCGGCAATCCCGCAACTTCCAACTGCACGCGGCGCAACAGATCGTCCGCATTCTTATAGCGGCGATAAATCGTGGTTTTCGCAACACCGGAACGACGGGCGACCTCTTCAATGGTCACCGCACCGACACCATCGGAAATCACAATCGCAAGCGTGGCCTTCATGATCTTATGATCGGTCTGCTCGCGAAGCTGCTCGCGCCGGCTCTGCGCCTTGCGAACAGCCGCATGCACGTCACTGACCGCGTCGGAAACCACATCGGAAACGGCTCCGGAAACCACCTCATGCACTCCGGTAATCATGCGACCACCTTGGTGCTTTCCACCTTCGCCACGTACCACCTATTGAATTTGACCAGCGGAATACGCAGCAGCAAGCCAATCAGCAGCAGCGGAATCAGGAACAGCAACAGCGAACCGATCGCATGCCAATAATCATTGTTGTAAATACCGGCAATGGCCGCACGTAATGCCGTAATCGCATGCGTGGCCGGCAGGAACGGGCTGATATCGCCGATGATCTTCGGCAGCACGGCAAGCGGATACGCGCCGTTCGCGCCGGAAATCTGCAACACCAGCGTCAGCACGCCAATGGCCTTGCCCACGTTGCCGAAGCTCGCCACCATCGTGTAGGTGAAGAACGAGAATACGAGGGAGGCCACCCAGCCGGTCAACATGAACAGCCACGGGTGCACCGCCTGAATGTGCAGGAACAGCAGGCCGCCGCCCAGCGAGAACGTGCTCTGCAACAGTGCGATCACGGCGAACACGCCATAATGGCCGAGGAACAGCTGATGCGGTTTCGGATTGTCGAGCTCCTCACGATTCTTGCGCGACACCGTGGTCTTGAGTGTTACGGCCATAAGCAGCGATCCCACGAACAACGGCAGAATCGTGTAGAACGGAGCCAATTGCGAGCCGAAATTCTCCACAGGGAACACGGCCGTGCGCTTCACTTGGACGGGAGCTGCGAGAGCCGCCGCCAGCGAATCGGTGTTGTTGCCGAGCACGTCCTTGACGGTGTCCATATTGCCGCTGTTCAGCGCGTCGGAAAGCGTGCCATTGAACGAAGACAGCGCGGTGCTCGCCTTAGTGAGGCTTTCGGCGGTGGAATCCAACACCGTGCGAATATTGGTCAGCTGCTTGCCTGCCGACTTCGTGGTGCTGTTGAGATCTCCCAACGCGCCCTTCAGATCGGTGGCCGTGCTGCTCAGTGCGGTGGCCGTGCTGCTGATCGAATCGGAAATGTCGTTGAGCTGCGGCTTGAGCTGGCTGTCGAAATCGGTTTTGATGCCGTCGATGGAGGCCTTCGCCTGCTGGGCAAGCTGGCTCACGCGCTCGCGGTCGGCTGTGGTGTCGCTCACTTTCGCGTCGATATTGTCGGCGCTGGTGTTGAGTGAGTTCGCTAGATCGTTGAGTTGCGTAATGGTCGCGCCCACGTTGGTTTTGAGATGATTGATGGCGATTTTCGCGACTTCCGGCACCAGATTGTTGTTGCTGAGCTCGTCGAGGGCATCGTAGATGTTCTGATAGCCTTGCGCCTGCTTGGATACGTTCGCAGCCTGATTGCGCAGGGCGGTGGCCGTATTGCCGGCTTGGGTGCCCGCATTGTTGAATACGCTGTCAATATCGGTGGAGACAGCGCCGAAGCTGTTCGACGAGCTGCTCAACGCGGTGCTGAGCGCATTCGTGCTGGTTTTGACGGCTCCGGTCAGATCGTTGATGCCGTTCTTCGACTGTTTGAGCTCGTTGACGGCGTTCTTCGCGCTGCCGCTCACGTTGGAAAGCAGGCTGTTGGAGCTGTCGAGCAGGTTCTGCGCGCTCAACGTCAGCGAGCTGAACGTGGTCAACGCGGATGACGTGTCGTTCAGCGTGTTCGCGAAGTTGTTCATATTGTTGCTGAAGTTGGTGAGCGTGGCCTGCGATTTCGGTTTGTCAAGCTCATCGGCCAGCTGCGAGGCGATGTTGAGCGCGGTGCTCGTCAACGTTGCGGAGAACATTTCGTTGATCTGTGCTGCCACGGTGTCGGCTCCCTGGCCGGTGATCTTCGGAGCGAGTGCGTTCTTCTTCTCGTTGTTGTAGTAGGTGAGTGTGGCATGGTCGCCGTCCGCGGTGAAGAATGTCATCATGCGGGTGCTGAAATCCTTCGGAATCACCACTGCTGCATAGTATTTGCCGGATTTGGTGCCGTCGATGGCCTCTTTTTTGGTGGTGAAGGTCCAGTCCATCTGGTCGTTGGCGCGCAAGGTGTTGACCACCTGATCGCCGATACTGATCTTCACGGGAATGAGATCGGACTTGTAGCCTTCATCGTCGTTGGCGACGGCGAATTTCAGATTGCCGGTGTTGGCGAATGGATCCCAGCTTGCGCTCACGTTGAACCAGGAGAACAGGCCAGGAATTACCACCAGTCCGATGACGATGATGATGGAGACGATGTTGCTGGTCAGGCGTCGAACGTCGCCGACGAACAGTTTCCAGATGTTTTTCATGCGTTGCTCCTTTCGCTGTTACCGTTGGGATTGGTGTTGCTCGCTGTGCCGGTGTTGCCGGTCGCGTTCATGGCCTGTACCAGTGTTGCGATGCCGTCGGCATCGGCTTGGCTGGTGTCTGCGACGTTGGCGATCGCCTGTTTGGTTTCGTGTTTTCTTCGTTGTGCCTTGCGCATCAGCTTGTCTCGCCTGATTTGTTGCGCACGCTTCTTGCGGCGCAGCCTTGCAGCTTGGCGTTCCACCAGTTGTTCGCGAATCGCTTCGTCGCTGAGGCTGCCGAGTTCCACCTGGCGTTGCAGGCTGAAACGCATATATTCGATGACCATCAGGAATCCGATGATGAGCAGCACCCAGATGATCCAGGTGGCAAGCACCACGATCTTCTCGCCGTTGGTGAAGGAGAAGATCAGCACCAGAATCACCGGCACAATGAAACCGGCAACCAGCGCGCCACGCTTGAGCTTCGGATACAGTTCGGCGAAGCGGCTTGCGCGTTCCTCGATCGCCTCACGGTAGCCGCCCTTATCGGCGAGCACTTGAATGGCCTGGGACACGTTGTAGCCGCGTTCCGGAAGCTGTACCTCCTCGCCGATGATCATGTCGCTTTCCTTGATCTGACGGGCGAACAGGCGGTTGAGATTGACTAGCAGCGGGCGAATCGCAAGTCCGATGAAGAACGCGACCACGGCGAACATCAGTAGCGCGCCAATCGACTTGAGCCAATGCCCGTCGTAGAAGCCGGCAATCGTCTCACGGAACGCGTCAATCGAATAACTGAATGGTACGAACGGGTAGACCATGCGGAAGAATTTCGGCATCATCTCAATCGGATACAGGCCGGAAGCGCCCGGAATCTGCACGATGATCAGCGCGACGCACAGTCCCTTGCCAATATGCATGAACGAGGTCGACAGCGCGAAGGTGATGCTCAGATATACCAGCGACGTGATGACGCCGGTAAGTATGTACAGCGGCGCGTTCACCGTCTGCACGCCGATGATGAGGTTGCCGATGGTGGTGATCGCGCCTTGGATGGCGCCCATGATGCCGAGCAGCATGTAGCGGGCGAAATATTTTTCGGAAGTGGTCAAGTCGAGGTCTTCGAGGCCTTCATCGTCGACCTCCACCTTGAAGATCACCACGAAGGCGAACGCGCCCACCCACAGGGCCAGGTTGGTCATGAGCGGAGCCATGCCGGAACCGTAGGAGTTCATCGGATACACGTTTTTCGTGTCGATCACCGTGGGGGACTGCATGAACGAGGCGATTTTCTCCGTGTTGAGGGAGCTGTCGCCGGTCAGGCTTTTCAGCATGTCAACGCTGCCGAGCGCTTTCAGGTCGGTGCTGACGGTGATGAGCTTGTTCTCCACCTGCTCGAGCTGCTTGTCGGTGTTCTGCAGCGTGGTGCGGGTGTCGTTCGCCACCTGGTCGAGTTGGTCGAGCACGGCGGAGGTCTGGTTGACCACGGTGGTCTGGCTGGTTACGGTGCCGGACAGTGTGCCGGCGGTCATGGCGAGCGAGCTCAGACCGGAGTTGAGCTGGGGGAGCGCACCGGAATTCAACGTGTTGCGGGCATCTCCCATGCTTTTCAGCGAATTTTGCGTGCTGGTGTTGAAGTCGGTGGCGAGTTTGGACACGCTGTCGGACGTGGATTGTGTGTTCTCGCTCAACGTTTTGAGGTCGTTGAGCGTGCCAGCGGCCGTGTTGTTGGTGTCTTCGAGCTTCTTGATGATGTCTTGGTACTGCGCGTTGTCGCTGACGTTCTTGAGCTTCTCGATGAGCCGGGCGTTGCTGTCGGTCACGCTTTGCATGTTGCTGACGGCCTGCTGTGCGGTGCCGCTTGCGGACGAGACGGCCGTGGTCACCTTGTTGATGCTGGTGGTGGTGTCGCTGGCGGCCTGCGAAATCAGGCCGGAACCGTTCTCCAAAGCGGTGTTGGCGTTGGACGTGAAGGTATTGAGGCCGTTTTGTGCGGTGCCGATGGCGGTGGCGGTGTTCGCCAGTCCCTTGCCCGCACTTGCTGCGGCCAGCTGCACGTCGTTCATTGCCTGACGGGCGGATTGCGTTTGTTGCGGCACGTTGGCGAGCTGTGCGTCAAGATCTTCGATGGTGGAGCGGATGAGGCTTACGTTCTTCTGGGTTTTGTCGAGTTCTGCTGTGGTTTCGTTGACGAAGGAGTTGGTTTTGCCGTTGATGGTGTCATTCGCGGAGTTCACGGCTTTAGTGAGTACTTCGCTGACGGTGGAGACGAAGGTGTTGTTGACGGTACGATCAACGGTGGTCGCGCCTTGGTCGGTGATTTTCGGGGAGATCGGGCTCGATTTTTCGTTGACATAGTATTCCAGCGTCGGCCGGTTCTTGCTGTCGGTCACGACGTTGGCGAGATCCTCGCTGAAATCGGAGGGGATGATGATCGCCGCATAGCAGTCGCCGGACTGTACCGCTTCCATCGCTTCGGCCTTGCCCATGAATTCCCAGCCAAGCTGGTCGTTGTCTTTCAGCGTGTCTTCGATCTGGTCGCCGAGGTTCATTTTGCCGAGCAGGGCGTTGTCGGTGCCTTTGTCGACGTTGGCCACGGCAACTTTGATGCCTTGGGTATTGCCATACGGATTCCAGAATCCGTAGATGTTGAACCATGCGTACAGCGGCGGAATGATGGTTATGCCGATCATGATGACCCAGGCGGCAGGTACGGTGACGAGTCGTTTGAGGTCACGACGCAGAATCTGCAGTACGTTGCGCATTGTCTCCCCAGTCCAATGGATGTTCGACCGTGTTCGCGCGTAGCGATACGTTATTCGTAGCGCTACGCCTCCCGTATCGTAATACCCGCTCTCGGACAAATTTGGGCACAGGCGTAAATGCGCTCCGTCCATGACTGAAATAAACACGACAAACCGCGGCAGGACTGTGAATCTTGCTGTTGGAGACCGCGCAACTTGCCTTCTGTGTCTGCGCAAGTCGAGTCTGCTGTCTGCGCATCTTGTGATTGCGGGATGACATGTGACTTGCGCAGGCAGAAATCGCAGGTTGTGCGCGTTGCGCGCAAACAATCATCTCGTGTAGCGCACTGCGATCGGGTTTTGGTAGCGTTGTGCAGGGAAGGACGAACAAGCATGAGCAAGATTGAAGATGTGAGCGAAGCCATCGCCGACGAAACCGAAATCGCAGCAATCGAAGAGGCCGGCATCATTGCGCAATCGCAATCGGCGGAAGATGACGGCAATCCTGCTGACCGCAGGCTGCCGCTGATTGCACGTATTTACGGCATCGTCATGTTGATCGAAGGCGTGGTGACGTTGCCGATCATCGTGATTTCCTGCCTGTATGCAGTCCACGCCGCGCTTTCCGGCAAACTGGCGTTTGGCGCGCTGAATCTCACCACTATTCTGTCGGTTATTCATGCTGCAGTGCTGCTGGTCTCCACCGCATGCCTTGCGATTTTCGGCATGCTGCTGATTCTCAACAAGCGTCGGCATATCGCGCAATGGACGTATCTGATGATTCCGCTCACGCTTGCGGAAGGCCTATTGTCGTTGTCGTTGCAGGGTTTGGGGGTGAATCTGATCAGTCCGACCGTGCAGCTGCTTGTATTGGTTGCGTTGCATATCACGGCTGATCCGTCGCTGCGCGAGGAACGACGTTTGCAGTTCGCGCTTCGTCGTTTGGATGCGCGCAGCGAGTATGAGACGGCGGTTTCGAAGGGTATGGCCGGCCGTGATCTGACCGGCAAGGGCTATATTTCGCTTGATTTCTTCAACCTGTTTTGGCTGTTTGTGGTCGGATGCGTGTTCGGTCTGGTAGTGGAGACGCTATACCACTATGTGCTGTTCGGCGAATGGCAGGATCGCGCCGGATTTTTGTGGGGGCCGTTCTCGCCGATCTACGGCTTTGGCGCGGTGATCCTGACGGTATTGCTCAACCACTTGTGGCGGTCGAATTGGATGCTGATCTTCTGCGCCAGCGCGGTGATTGGCGGCGCGTTCGAATATTTCACCAGCTGGTTCATGGAGGTTGCGTTCGGTATTCGCGCGTGGGATTACACGGGTCAATGGCTGTCGATTGATGGGCGCACATCCGGCAAATACATGTTTTTCTGGGGAATACTCGGCTTGGTGTGGGTGAAGCTGATTCTGCCGCATTTGCTTGCGATGATTCAGCGTATTCCGTGGAAGATTCGCTATACGTTGACGGCGGTGTGTTTCGCGCTGATTTTCGTTGACGGCGTGATGACGTTGATGGCGCTGGATTCCTGGTATTCGCGTATGGCGGGTATTGCGCAGGATTCGCCCGTTTCGCAATTCTTCGCCACGTATTTCGACGACGACTTCATGGCCAATCGGTTCCAGACCATGACGCTCGACCCGTCCACGGCCAGCCGCATGTAGTGTCTGACTGCTTTATGGATGACTGCTTTATGGGCTAGATGGCGAAGCTTTGTGGAAGAACGTGTATGGTGCGTCCGCTATTGGTTGCGCCGTGCACGGCTGCATGTGACCTGTGCCCGCACTGCCTTTGTGGACTCGGTGCCCTACGACTTCTACGCGCTTAGGCGGCGAAGCTTTGCGCGAGCTGGCGGATGAGATCCGGCCTATGTCCACTCCATGAGGAGTTCGGTGAGATGACGACCGGAATCTGCTTGAAGCCAGCGTTTTTGATCTGTTCGAAGGTGGACGGGTTCTTCGTCAGATCAACGGTGTCGTAACGCACGCCCAGCTTTGCGAGCTCTTGTTCGGTGGCTTCGCATTGCGGGTTGCTCGGATTGGTGAAGACGGTCACGGTCATTCGATTTCCTCCCTATGCAAAAATGGCTTCCGTCGTTTGCGAAAGCCGTGTCGGCCACGTTCTTCGGTTATGCTCGCTTACGCAAGCCACTATCTAGCATACACACTACCGGTAGTGGTGTGTCGTGAGTTTCCTCACTGTATATAGTGGGGAATTCCCCAAAATTCCCCAAAATACGAACGTTTGTTCGAATATGTCTAGTGTACCCCAAACCACGGAATTCACGTCCGCGCGCATGTCGTGCGTGTTTTATGGAGAGGGTTGTATATAGGGGTGGCTTGGTGACGTCAATGCCTGCCTGATGGCACGGCGAAAACTGTTTATTCATATGTAAAACACCGGCAATATACCGCAAATGACCTCAGTTGTCACCCCCCCCTTAAAATGATGAGTATGCGTAGCGCGAATTTGCGTGGGCGTGTTGAACAACCTTGATGATTCCGATTTGCCTACTGTCTTAAGGACTGTTGGGCTGACAGGAAATTCTGAGGGGGCTGTGAGCATATTCGCGGGAATTGGCTCTACGGTATGCTGAGGTTCGGCGGTTTTCCGCTGAATACAGGAAACCCCTGGAAATCGTACGATTCCCAGGGGTGGATGGTTGGTCGCTGGCTAGGGCAGCGCATCAGGGTGAAGAAGTGTTTTCGAAGGCTCTTCCTCACCTATCAACTGCGTTTGAGGTATAGCCCTCGCCGGCAGCCAGCCAAGTCTTATCTTATACACCCTTAGCTATGTCGGCGACCTTATTGCAGGGTGTGTTCAATGAAGCCATAACGTGCCATTAAATACGGCAATTTGGCTCCGCGCAAGTACTCCAGGAGAAGTCGTTGCACGGAGCCAAATTAATCGCTTTCAGGCGAATGCCACCTTGACTGAGTTAGACTCAGGCGCGCTTGCGGAGCACGGTGATGCCGGCGAAGCCGAGCAGGGCGATCACGGCGAACACCGCAACGCCACCAACGGTAGCGCCGGTGTTGCCGAGAACGGCCTTCTTGATCTTCTGGGCAACGGTCTTCTTGGTGTTGCCCTTGGTGTCATTCTTCTTGGTGGTGTCGGCCGGCTTGCTGTCATCCTTCTTGGAGTCGTCGGTCGGAGCGTCCTTGTACATGGCGTACACGGCCCAGTTGCCGGTCACGACCATGTCTGGATCGACCGGAACGTCGCCGTCGTTGGAGGCGAAGCCCCATCCGGTGAAGATCTTGCCCTCGACGGCCGGTGCCTGGATGCCCAGCGCGTACTGGGAGAACTTGACCTTGTCCTTGGCGTAGTAGCCGACGGTCTGGATGAGCTTGTCGGTGCCTGCGTAGAAGGAGACCACGTTCTGGGTGGTGTCATCCTTCTTTTCAGCGTTCTTGTACATCGGGTACACGGCCCAGTTGCCGGTCACTTCTGCGTTCGGGTCGACTGCGACGTCGCCGTCGTTGGAGGCGAAGCCCCATCCGGTGAAGGTCTTGCCCTCGACGGCCGGTGCCTGGATGCCTGCGGCGTAGGTGGAGAACTTGACCTTGTCCTTGGCGTAGTAGCTGACGGTCTGGATCAGCTCGTTCTTGGTGTTGTAGAAGGAGACCGTGTTCAGAGTCTTATCTTCCGAAGTCGGAGTGTCCTTGTACATGGCGTACACGGGCCAGTTGCCGGTCACTTCTGTGTTCGGGTCGACCGGAACGTTGCCGTCGTTGGAGGCGAAGCCCCATCCGGTGAAGGTCTTGCCTTCGACGGCCGGTGCCTGGATGCCTGCGGCGTAGGTGGAGAACTTGACTTTGTCCTTGGCGTAGTAGCTGACGGTCTGGATGAGCTGGTCGGTGCCTGCGTAGAAGGAGACGGTGTACTGGGTGGTGTCATCCTGTGCCGGAGTATCCGCGTACGTTGCGTGTACGGCGATGTTCGTGGACACCTGATCAGTGTCCTTGAGCATGGTTCCTTCGGAGTCAGCCCAGCCGGTGAAGGTCTTGCCTTCGATGGTCGGTGCCTGGACGCCCAGGGCGTACATGGAGAACGCAGTACCCTTTGGCCAGCCGGTGCTCTGGAGAAGAGTGCCATCTGCGGCATAGAACGAGACGTTGACGATCGTGGAGTCGCTTTGAGCGGACGCGGCCGAGTTCTGGTTCTGATTACCTTCGGCCATTGCGACTGCCGGAGCCAAGGCAGCCAGAGTCGCTACAGCTGCAACGCCCGCAATAATCTTTTTGCTAAAAGACATTTGGGGAAACCCTTTCTTAGTTACGTAACTAATTGCCCCAAAGCGATGCCTTCGAAATACCGCCCTGAATGCGTGGAGTTCCCCCTCATAAGAATTCCGAAGGACTATGATAGCTGCCCTCTAGCGACTTTTTCAAGAGGCTAGGGCGTGTTCGTTGGAATTGCAATCTTTTCTCGATTTCCCACTTTCCTATTGCCGCTGTATTGGCGGAAGCCTTTTGGAATCGGCAAGGCGCCATCCCGGCAAGGCGTCTTGCCTGTAAGGGTGAGGAATCCGATGATGGCGACGGCAGGGTGTTTACCGGCGCGGATGATGATGTGACAATCCGTGTTTGGGGCGCGAACAATGTGAGTGCGACTAATTGCGTCTGGAGCCAAAAATCGCGGGAATCGAAAAACCCTTGGAAGCTAATGTTTCCAAGGGTTTCGCGGTGCCCCCCGTGGGATTCGAACCCACAACCCACGACTTAAAAGGACGCTGCTCTAACCGTTGAGCTAGAGGGGCAACAGTGAGACAGTATACAGCATATTTACGCAAAACGCCACACGAATCAGCTGTAAGTAACAAAAAACGTGGATTATCACCAAGTCATCGCCGAATCATCATCGAATTCTCGCGAATCGCAGCGTCATTTCTGCATATCTGCTCGTACAGTGGAACGCATGTCATGTACCACGATTCTTGTAGGCAAGAAAGCCAGCTACGACGGCTCCACCATCATCGCACGCGACGATGATTCCGGTTCCGGACGTTACGATCCCAAGAAATTCATTGCGGTAGCACCGCAAGACCAGCCGAGACATTACCGCAGTGTGCTCAGTCATGTCGAAATTGACCTTCCAGACAATCCATGCCGATACAGCATTGTGCCGAACGTGCTGCCGAATCGCGGAATTCTCGCGGAAGCGGGCGTCAACGAGCACAATGTGGCGATGAGCGCCACTGAAACCATCGCAGTCAACGAGCGCGTGCTAGCCGCTGATCCGCTCGTTGAACTGCAACCGGCGAACGAAGCCGCTGATACCCCTGAAATTCCGGGCGGAATCGGAGAGGAAGACATCATCACCCTTGTGCTGCCTTACGTAACCACGGCGCGCGAAGGCGTCGCACGTCTCGCCGAACTGCTTGAAACATACGGCACCTACGAATCGAACGGCATCATCATTTCCGACGTAAACGAAATCTGGTACGTCGAAACAATCGGCGGGCACCATTGGATCGCCCGCCGCGTGCCGGACGACTGCTATGCGACCATCCCCAACCAGCTCGGCATCGACGATTTCGACTTCGACGACGCCTTCAACGCCCAACGCGAGTTCATGTGCAGTGCCGATCTGCGCGAATTCATGGACGCGCACCACCTTGACCGCACTATGAGCGCGGCAGCAAGTGGCGGCTTCGGATTCCAGTCGACGAGCGCTTTCGGAAACGGCGGCATGAACGGTGGCGGCAATAGCAGTAGCGGCGCGGCGCTGGGTCACAACCATTTCAATCCGCGCACGGCTTTCGGTACCGCCACCACCAAAGACCGCATCTACAACACGCCGCGTGCCTGGTATATGCAGCGCCACCTCAATCCAAGCGAGGACTGGGATTCGCCGGCCGCCCGCTACACGCCCGCATCCGACGATATTCCGTGGTGTCGTGTGCCTGAGAACGCTGTGACGCTCGAAGACGTCGACTTCCTGATGAGTGCACACTTCGAGGGGACCCCTTACGATCCGTACGGTACGCTCGGGACGCCGGAAAGCCGCCATCGCTACCGTCCGATCGGCATCAACCGCACCGGGCATATGGTGGCCATGCAGATTCGTCCGTACGCGCCGGAGGCAAGCCGTTCGATCATGTGGATCTCATACGGTTCCGGCCCCTTCACCGCGGCCACGCCGTTCTATGCGAACGTCGACGATACGCCCGCCTACCTGCGTGACACCACGCCGGAAGTCTCGACCGGCAACCTGTACTGGGCGAACCGTTTGATCGCCGCGCTCGCCGACGCGCATTTCTACGAAACCAGCAATGCGATCGAAGGATTTGCGGAATCGGCCCGCGCTTACGGCCATCGTCTGGTGGAACGTACTGATGCCGAATTGCGTGAGATTGCTGCACAAAAGAGCGTGTCCGAATCGCAGGAGCGTGCAGGGGCCGCGGAGATTGCGGAAAACGCAAGTATTGCAATTATCGCAAAACTGCAGCAGTCCAACGAAGAAATGGCGGAATATTTGCGCACTCACGTTACGAAACTGCTCAACGACGTGCTCTACACGTCCAGCAATCTCATGCACAACAGTTTCGCCATGTCCGACCGCTGGAACTAAGCATAAAGCCCCGAAATCCGGCAAACCCGTCCCAATGAGCCAGGTTTCCGCGCTCGGAGCATTCCGCATGAACGCAGGCTGTTGGAAGCGTCAGTGCTGCTCCCGACAGCCTCACGACTGCATCCGCATTCTCGTACGTCAGTTTTTGCCCATATCTCGCTTATATATGGCAGATTTCGAGAGCTGACACGAGGCATTTCGCTTATATATATATGGCACTCGTGCTTGTAGGCAAGGCGATTTCGGGGGTAAAATATACCCTCTAAGTCACCTTGCTATCAAGGGCATCTGCCATATATAAGGCAGATAGTGCTATCTAGACCGTCGATTGACCATCAAATCGTCGGAAATCGCGATCAGTTGAACCCGACGACGTGTTCCGCCACGAAATATCCCTTGCGAATCACGAAACGACCGATCGACCCGCGCAAATTCAACGCACGAGACATGGCCTTCTTGCGCACATCCTTGTAAATAGTGGGGGAGTACGCCTTAATGTCGTCCCACATATCCTTTTTCTTCTCATAATTTTCCGGATCGCGAGACAAAATCATGAACACACTTGCCACGGAACTTTCAATCGCCAGGAAGTGGATCATATAATGGTACAGGCCGTCCGGCACCGTGCCGCGTTCCGGAGTTGCACGCACCATGCACTGGTTGACGAGGCGCAGCTGGTCGACGCGGCGGATCATCACGTCGGTCTGCACGCTCTGCCCGTCGCGCCCGATGAAATAGTGGTAGAACGGCGTATCCAAATACTTCATGGTCTTCACCCACGGGAACGGTTGGTACGCGTAAATGAAGTCCACGTAGAACGTGTGCTCCGGCAGCTGCATGCCGGACTCTCGCACCACGGCGGTGCGGTACGTCAGCGCGTGCATGAGAATGTATTCAGCCAAGCCGAAATGCCCAAGATCGTTCCAGGTCAGGCGCTCGCCGGCCTTCATGGCATGGCGGAAGTTCACCACATGCTTGTTGCGTTTGCCAACCTTGTCATACACATAATTGGTGACGAGCATGTCGATCGGCTCGGTGGAATCGGCCTCTTCGCGCAGCACGGCCATGACCTGTTCGAGCGATTCGGGGCCAACCCAATCGTCGGCGTCAACAACCTTCACGTACATGCCGCTTGCCGCCGCGATGCCGGTGTTGACGGCTCCGCCATGCCCCTTGTTCTCTTGGTGGATGGCGCGCACGATGCCTGGATAGCGGGCTTCGAATTTCTGTGCCATTTCCAGTGTGCCGTCGGACGAGCCGTCATCCACGATCAGCACTTCGATGTCGTCGTTGCGCTTCGCTGCGATTAACGACATGACGCATCGTTCCAAATATTCGGTCATGTTGTACGCGGGCACCACGAAGGTGAGCGTCTTCTTCTCCTGCATAGTCTTCCTTGGTCGGCCGAGGTGACCTGCCGCGCGCGGCGCGTGGTCACTGCGTAACGAAACTAACGTAGCACCTTGTTTGCTTCAGGGGAACGGTTTGTATGCAATAGGCACCCTGAATAGCGCAATCTGCACCTGAAATTTCCCTTAAGGGTACCGTTGTTGACAATTTGTAAGTTTTCGTCGATGCTTGTTGGCTTGTGCGATGCTTGCGATTCCCCTGTTGCTGGTACTGTTCGATTCTTGTGTCTGGCGCCTGTTGGCGTGGGCTGCGATGCTTGCGATGACTGGGGGCGGCTGGGTTTTACGACTGCTGTTCGGCTTGCGTGCCTTGGCTTCCGGCTGTGTCTTGTTCGGTATTCTGTTCAGCGTTCTGCTCGGCTGGGCTTTCCGTATTGTTTTGTGATTGTGCCTCTTTTGCGGCCTTGCGCTCGCGTTTCGCGATTTCCTTGATTTCGCGCCTTTCCTGCTTTTCCGCCTCTTTTGTGGCTTTGTCGCTTTCGAAACGCAGTTCCGGCTTGGCTTCCATGCGGCTCAAGCCATGCCAGGCCAGATTCACGATGTGCGCGGCAATCTGTTCTTTACTGAGTTTGCGCTGGTCCGCCCAATACTGGCAGGTATATACGGTCATGCCGATGAGCATCTGCGCGTAGTATGGCACGCCCTTGGCCGGCAGATGCTGGCGTTTGAACGCTTCGGCGAGAATGTCTTCCACGCGCAGGGCGATGTCTCCCAAAAGCGAATTGAACGAGCTGGCCGGATCGGTTTTCGGCGAATCGCGGGTGAGCACTCGGAATCCTTCGGCATTCTCCTCAACATAGGTGAGCAGTGCCAGCGCCGTGCGTTCCACGATTTGACGGGGGTGCGCTTGTGGGTCGGAGAGCGCGTTGACGAGCGTGTCGGTAAGGGCGCGCATCTCACGGTCCACCACCACAGCGTACAGGCCCTCTTTGCCTCCGAAATGCTCGTACACAATGGGTTTCGACACTTTCGCGGTGGCGGCGATCTCCTCCACGCTCACTGCTTCGAACCCCTTCGACGCGAACAGCGAACGACCGATTTCGATGAGCTGCTCGCGCCGCTGATACGACGTCATTCTGGATGTATTGGCCATGCCGTCCAGTTTTTCATGCCCCGTGGATAGTCTGTCCGATTCTGGTGAATCGGACAACTGTGGTGCGTATGGCGTTGTCTACTTGTTCGTTTCTCCCGAATCGGTCATCTGAACGTCGGATTCGGATGGTTTGTTGTCCGATTCTGCAGAATCGGTCAACCGTGATACGTATATGGGCTTGTGTTTGTCCGATTCTCCCGAATCGGACACGTAACGCATGTTTTGTGACGTCTGGTTGTCCGATTCTGCAGAATCGGACATTCGTGGTGCGTCCGCGGGGCGGAGCCGGTGTGTCCGTTGCGCTTTTTAGGCTGGAGTCATGGATACGAATGTGATTATTGCGATTGTCGCCGTTGTCGTTATCGCGGCAATTCTGGTGATTGGCGGTTGGTGGCTCGGTAAGACCCGCAAGAACGCCGTCGATAAGTCCATGGAGGATGCGAAAGCCAAGGCTGACGCCCGTCTTGCCGCGGAAGCAAAGTCGGCTGCGGCTGATTCTTCCACGGTGAATCCGTCCGTTGATTCCAATGTTGATGCAGCTGAAAAAGCTCCGGCTGAAAGTCAGCAGAAGTCCTCAGCTCAAGCTTCCTCTTCCGAAACGGCAGCTCCTGCACCAGCCACCGAAGCCAAGCCCGAACCGGTTCATGAAACCCCCGAATCCGCCGGCACGCGCATGCAGCGTCTTAAGGCGCGCCTGTCGAAATCCGGCAATCCGTTCGGCAAGGCTCTGTTCAACATTCTTGCGAAGGATCAGCTTTCCGAAGCCGACTGGGAAGACGTCGAAGACACCCTTCTGCTTGCCGACGTGGGTGCGGAAGCCAGCGAACAGCTCGTCGAGGAACTGCGCAACGACGCCCGAATCGCAGGCCAGTCCGATCCGGCCGAAGTGCGTGCCGCGCTGAAGGACAAGCTGTTGAAGCTCGTAGGCACTGACACGGATCGCCGCCTCAATGCCAATAAGGAGGGTGCCAACAAACCAAGCGTCATCATCATGGTCGGTGTGAACGGCACGGGCAAAACCACCACTGCGGGCAAGCTTTCCCGCCTGCTTGTTTCCGAAGGCAAGCAGGTCATGTTGGGCGCTGCCGATACCTTCCGCGCGGCGGCCGCCGACCAGTTGGAAACTTGGGGTGCCAAGGTCGGTGTCCCGGTCGTGCGTTCCGACAAGGACGGCGCCGATCCGGCGTCCGTCGCATTCGAGGCCAGTGCCAAGGCCAAGGAAGAGAACGCCGACGTGCTCATCATCGACACTGCGGGCCGCCTGCAGAACAAGGCGAACCTCATGGACGAGCTCGGCAAGATCCGCCGCGTTACCGAAAAGAACCTTCCGGTCGACGAGGTGCTGCTCGTGCTCGACGCCACCACTGGCCAGAATGGCATGACCCAGGCCAAGGTGTTCGCCGAAGCCATCGGCATTACCGGTGTGGTGCTCTCCAA